>Ga0247611_10000280_pt1 | contig 105735 bp, 171 predicted proteins | sample 177DNAGHGhighgp2_FD_192422 | JGI IMG/M metagenome (GOLD analysis project Ga0247611, IMG submission 192422) | Sheep rumen microbial communities from Palmerston North, Manawatu-Wanganui, New Zealand - 1770 DNA GHGhigh gp2 | ecosystem: Host-associated > Mammals > Digestive system > Stomach >... | reverse complement strand
TGGTACACCAAATTCGTCATAAACAGACTATTGCTCGTAAGGCTAATCCCATGGATCTATGTAATGACCGTTTCTTCCATAAAACACTTTTGTGGTATTATACGATTCATTTCCATCTATACCTAATTGATTCCAATATCCACTTCTAGACATGTAAAATCTATCTGATTTTAACAATACTCCAGAAGAATAAATAGAATAATCTATATATACACCAGAATAATTACTACAAATAGCATCTACTCTAAATAATTTATGTCCTTTCTCAGACTGGAACGTATTACCTTCTACAGTAAGATTCTTTACCGTTAAGTTACCATCCTTATCCCACTTAATGCTACCGAATGCAAGTTCTCCAGTACCATCATTCTTAAGATAATAACCATGCTGACCATTAAGGTTACCACCAACAGCAGTATGACTTACTCCAGCAGGCACAGTACCGTTTTGTGTAGAAACTGATGTTACAGCTACAATACTACCAGAACCGGTCACTGGATCTAATACTGCACTATTATCAAATACAATACCTGCAGCAGTTAAGTACGCTCTAGAATTATTGTTAGATTCGAGCTATGCCTTCCAACTAGTAATTTGTCCTTTCCAAGTATCTATTGTATTTTTCCAATCGTGTATCCATTGGTCGTTATACGGATTTTGTACGTAAGTAGGTCCTGTTTGCTCGCTACCTCCTCCGCCAATCAAAGCTGAATTAATCTGTACATTACCATTCTAATCCCATGCAATAGCGGGTTCGTATGTAGTAACAGTCTCGCCATTTACCTCTTCTGTAACAGTACGATAGCCGATAGATCCGCTACCATTCATATTAACAGTAAATGTACTTCTACCGCTAGTACCATCAGTAAACTTAAGACCATTTGTAGCATCTGCAGTAATAGAGTTACCTGTAGAATTATTTCTAATATTTAAAGCTTTAGCTGTAATATCTGTAGCGTTTATTTTTGATGCGACAAAATTACCGAGTACAGTAGTATCTCCAGAAAGATTAATCTTATCTGCAGAAAGCGTTATGTTAGAACCTTGTGCATTGGCCTATGCAAATATCTTGGCTGCTATAGTTTTATTGACATCTTCGTTTACAACTTTATATACAGCAGCGAGAGTAACCTTTGACTCATCGTCGCCAACATTAGATTCGATCTAAGCTATTCTAGTCTCATGATCTTGGATTCGTGTAGTAATAGCAGAGAACCCATTTACTGTAGCTGAAAGGCTTGTATACTAAGTGTTTAAATTCTAAGTAGTACCTTCTACTGTAGCAACTCTTGATACCAACGTATTCCAGCTTGGCTCTTTTGCATCCAATGTTTGTTCTACAATATTAGAAATATCTGCAGTTTTTGCAAGACCTTCTATCTATTGACCGAGATAAACAATTGTAGCATAGTCTTTGAGAATACCATTTTCAGCATCCATCAATCGACCTACCACAGTATCAGTCATTTCATCGGTATTTGCATAAGACATTTCTTCTTTTGCCTATGCGATCTTTAGATCTACTTCATGATTGTAGTTAGTTATAGCATTGTTTACTATATCGGTATACGTACCTTCTGTTACAATCTTACCGTCTATTGCGTCGAGTTTTTGACTAAGTTCTGTAAGACTTTGTTCTTGTAAATTATACCAATTTGTAATTGCAGTTATTTTTCCATCTACAGCTTCAAGTTCCGTTTTAGTACTACAACTTTCCTAAAGGGTAGTCAATTTCTGTTTAACTTCAGCTATCCTGTCTTGCGCATCTTGTATATCTCTTCTAGCATTGGCTACAGCTTCAGCATGTTTTCGTGTAACAAGGTCAGTAAGTTGTGTAACTTTTTCATCAAGGGCATCTTGCCATTCTCGTTCGATCTTTTCTACCTCTTCCTATACGCTTTCTACTTCATCCTATACTTGTAGACTATTGTATTCTTTTCCCCAAGTATAGATCGTGCGACCCTCATCTATGAACGCAATCGACGTATTCGCTATATTTGGCTTATCCTACTCGAATGCCGCACGTGTCTCATAGTGTAAAAGTTTATTTTCTATCATAGATGTACATATTAAATTTACGTAAATTTATATATACGGCTTAAGGGGATCCTTATCGGACCCCCTTTCCGTACAACCGTTGCCATCCTATGTACGCAGGTTGCTCAAGCTTTTACAACGTTACTATTATGCTTGCTCAGGGATGTTTTGTTCCCCGCCGCTACCGTCTGTTGCAGCCTCAGAGTTAATAGACTCGTCTTCATCCTTCGAAGGACTCTGAGGTCCTGTTGGCGCGCTCTGTTCGTTTCCTGTAGAACCAAATCCGCCTTCATTTCTATCTGACTCAGAAAGCGTATCTGACTCTTCAAACTGTACCTCAGGTACAGGCAATATCAACAGTTGAGCAAATCGCTCACCTTCTTTATATACAGCAGGAACTACATCCGTTGTGGTTCGCATCTTTGCAATAATCTCTCCGCGATAACCGGCGTCAATTGTACCGATACAGTTGGTCAATGTAAGAGTTTTGTTTGCAATAGATGATCTTGAGACCAGTGCTCCGAAGTACCCTTCTGGTATTTCTACAGCTATATCAGTATGGTATACCAACAAGATCTGTCCTCGTTCATTTACTTCTGTTGTTACACGAGTACTAGTCAAATCAAATCCAGCATCTGTAGCATGTGCTTTAACAGGTGCGACTGCGTTTTCTGAAAGTCTTTTAAATTTAATAGTCATCTGCTTATATATTTTTATTAGTATTGGTAACGAAAGACGGGACTTGAACCCGCAGCATACGATTGACTGTCTATAAGTGTCGCCGCTCTACCACTTTGAGCTACTTTCGTTATTGGTCGCCCCACCATCGAGTCGAACCCGGACCTGGAGGGTTAGAGCCTCCCGTGCTACCGCTACACCATGGAGCAGTGGTTGGTAGGGGAATCGAACCCCTTAGCCAAAGCTATTCCAAAACCACCAAATCTTTACAATTATGAAAAAGATGTTAAAATTTTTGAGTGTTCTCTACCTCGGGAACGATCCGAGCAATGTGCCAACAGTAGAGAGACCAATTAACATTTTACTTTATTATGGTCACGTGGGGTCCTTGTGCACAGGACTCTCAGCCTCCCACGTATCGGCTGTTATTACTTATTCTTCCTAAAAGGTTTCGTGATCCAATTCCAGACCTTCTTGTACCAAGGAGTTTCTTTCTTCAAATCCTCCTTAATAACCTTGATCAGCTTTTCAGCAAGCTTGCCATCCTTAACAAATGTAACGTTGGCAGAGATTGCATCATATGCATCATCAATAAGATCAAGTACCATTTCTGCACCATACCTAACAAGATCGTCTATCTCACTTGTAATAATAGGTACATTAGCACGAACCTTCGCAAGTATCAAGTTGTACTTAGTATCGAGAATACCATCGGGATCCATCATGTTTACGTACAACTCTGTACTCTTTGCAGTCTTTTTACTATTCTTTCTCATATCTTTCTTTCATTTACCACAAGATTCACAATTTTCACAGGCTTCGCACTGAGGAGTTAAACCAAGATCTTGCTTCTTAGCCCACTCTTCCTTCTCTTTCTGTTCCAGCGTGCGTCTATTCTTAATGTTTGCAGCCCACTGCTTCGTACGAATCGTATCGAGAACATACTTATTATATCTGTTATTGTAGAATTGAATAAGGATATCACCCTTCTTTGCATTCAGCTCTTCCTTATTTTCTCCACTTTGATACACAACATGCATAGGCTCATCTATATAGTATATGCTTCGTATCTGGTAACGATCTACATCAGTATTAAATACCGATGCTTCGTTTGTTTCAGTATCCACTACAATATTACTGGAACTATCTGTTAAATATAACGTCTTCATTTGCTGTATTGTCTTTGTTTATTTTCTTTGTATCGTTTCTTTAGCTTAAATTTGAATAGTTGATTAAACAAGATGTCTTTGTCTTCTTCGGATTTCATGATAGTAACAAGTTCTTGGAAAGGATGTTTACAGATTGCGGACACCGTGTCTCTATCCAAATCTAAGCTTTTGGAAACTTCTTTTATAACATCTTCAAGAGTTATCATCGTTCAATACCTAAGATGTCAAATTGTCTAAGCAATCTACTATCTTTAAGTAAATCAAATCTAAGCCCAGCCGCATCTCTAAAGATAATTATATCTCCAATCTTTATATCTGCTACACCAGGTCTATTTTCTGTGGTGTTTTCATAATACAAAGGACGTTTCAAAACAATACCTCTGCGATAATCAGAATCTACTTCTTTTACCTCTGTTTCAACAGTATCGAAATCCTGTGCTTCGATACCTTCTGCATCTTTTGCGGGTGTACCAGTTGAAACAGGTGTGCTAAATTCTTTCTTCACTTTGATCGGATCCAGGGGCTTTATAAGAAAGTAGTCTAAGAAATTGTATTTGATATTCTTAGAAACATCTTCTGCTAACACCGATTGATCAATTAACTGCTCTTCTCCCATTATTTTCTAAGGGTTTTAAGATGATTGAGTACACTGAGAATATTAGTAAGAACTGTTGTCTTCTCAACTTTCATACACTGAGGAGCATCTTTCATTGTAGTATCAATGTTATTAAGCTCCAGCTGGTATTTCTTAATCAAGTTATCAATTTCGTCAAACACGTTTACGAATGTGTTCTGCTTTTTATTTTCTGTAACCTCTTCAAGGTATCCCTCTTTAATAAGCTCTTTTGCATATTCTACAGAGATATTGAATACGGAATTATAAATAGCATTCACTTCATCGTTGTCACCTGCCTTACGAAACTCCTCGTTGTGTTCAGAAGAGTAAAGTTTACCGTCTTCAGTAAGTGTAAACGTATCACCGATTTCCATCTCAAAAAACGGATCAATTACACGTAATGTTTTACTCATAAGTTTTATAGTTTTTTATAAAATTCGACACTGTAACGGAAGATTGGTGCAATTTGGTTGCATCAGTATAATTTTTTAATATTTTTTGCAACTTTTGCATATTTTTATTCGTTAAGCACAAAGAAAGTAGCAAAGAAATAGAATATAATATAACTATATGAAGACTAATAAAAATAAGAGTAGAGTAGATATATATACAACTATGTATAACGTAGATATAATAGTAGCTAATAGATATACTACATTAGAGCAATTATAGTAGGACTATCATTATTCAGATGGAGTAGAACTAGATAGTAATATACTAGATGGGTGTTCTACTTGTAGTACAGTAAAGAATAAGAAGACTGACAGATTTTGTATACTAATCAAAGATAATCACTCTCTAAGAGAGAAGGGTATAGATAAGTTCTTAGATCTAATAGATAGTATAGCACATGAAGCTATGCATGCTCTAATAGATATATACGAATCTATTAATGCAAAGGTTACTTTTGACAACCCTGAGCCTACTTGTTATTTTATGGGATATATCTGTAAATGCACGGCTAAAACACTATTTAATAGATGAACACTGTAGAATTGAATGCTATACTATATTACGCTGATTACCTTAGTTTGAAGGCTATATCTTAGCCTGTAACTGATAATTGCAAGTATTTTTTTATACATGGGTGTCCTATAAACAGTGCTTTTATCCTTAATTTAGAGCCTATTTATGACGTAAATAACAAATATTATTTGTAGGCATATAGAGAGTATGAAATCATAAAAGATTAGTTCTATGAAGATGGTGTAATGAGTTTTATAAACGATATCTGCTTTATAAGATCATGTGGAATGGTAGATGCTAAGAGAATGTTGTAGAATATTCATATGTTTGCTACTAATCAAGAGAGAAAACAAGCTTTCAAGGAGTATAATCAATGGAAAGCATAGCAAAAATATACACGTAAAATCATAGATGAAGATGGAAACCCCCGAGAATTAGAATGTACAAGATTCTTCAAACACGCTGAAGAAGCTTCTGCAAAATGACAGATACCTAGCAGCACTTGAAAAACTTGAAAAAGCACAGAAAAAACTATTAAAATTAATAGACTAATGAAAAACGATACTAACATCTACGATATTGACGGCACTTTAATACGAGCTGCTGGAGATAATCATAAATTTACCATAGAAGAAGTAGAATCTCTTGTAGATAGGTGGACTGAAAAGGTTAAAGAAAACCCTGACAATAAAGTATACAAAGTATACTTGAATAATGTCAACAAATGGCTCTATAATATGTATAACAACATGTCTAAAGAGGACTTAGTTAAACGTTTATCTTTACTCCAAGACACTATAAACGAAGGTAAAGAGAAAGCTACAGCGTTTGAACAGGAGCATATCGACAAAATGAACGCTGAAATAGAGAAATTGAAGGACGAATACAAAAATGATGAATATGTAGAGTATGAGGAGGTAAAATAATGCGAGATATACAAAGGATATTCATACATTGTACAGCAGGAAGTCAGAAATAGACATTAGAAAGCCTTCTTCAGGTATTCAAAGATAGAGGTTGGAGTGCTCCAGGATACCATTATGTAGTATTTCCTGATGGAAAAGTAGAGAAATTATTAGACGAGGATAAGATTAGTAACGGTGTACAAGGATATAATAGAATATCTATAAATATCGCATATGTCGGAGGTGTAGATGACAAAGGAAACCCTGTAGATAACCGTACAGAAGCCCAAAAAACAGCTCTAAAACTCCTCCTTTTATAGCTTAAAGTACGCTATCCTAAAGCTACTATAATGGGACATAGAGATATATGGGGTTCTGACCCTAAAAATTGGAAAAAATCATGTCCTTGTTTTAACGCTAAACAGGAATATGCTAATCTACAACCTGGCCCTCCAGCACAACCTGAAAAATACGTATATAAACCTAAAGAAAAAGAGTATAACGAATCATTTAAACCAGTATGGATGAACTAAAAAACTACATGTATGTCTGTATTATAAGTGCAGATAATGATGAATTTAACTTGTCTGAAGATGATAAACAAGAGATTATACGAAGACACCAGTTGTCAACAGATTGGAGTTTTATATTAGAACCAATCAAAGATGAGAAACAAAGGAACTCATTGGTATCCTTCTTTAATAGAGCCGATTGATTATAAAGATTTATAAGACATATGAATGAACCTTTAAGGATAAGCGAAATAATAAAAGAACTGAATACTATTAAAGATGCGCACGGAGATATAAAGATAGGCACATTTAATGATGGTATTATAAAATTCATACGTTCAGTTGATTTTATAGAAGCTACAGACGAAAACGATAACGTTGTAGATTGTTGTGCAGTATTACAATGGTGGAGAGGAGGAAATAATGAGTGATTGCATGATACATTTCTGTTTTTTAAAAGCAGATAAGAACGAAGAAGGACTTAGGCCAGTAATATCTAAACCTATAGATGATCTAGGTATTACGTTAGAATAGGCAGAAGAAGTTTGTAGTGAATTGTTAGAACATAATAGTATAGCCGCTTGGCTAACTGGGAGTAAAAGAGGGGTCTGAATAAGGCTCCTCTTATTTTTTTGAAATTTTTTAAATTTTTTTGTGTGAGTGCAGAAACGAGAAACAGCAACAGATCATGACCCCGGTGCCGTATATTGGAGAAAGTACCCCTATGGGTAAAAGTAACCCGTTGTAAGCCACAGCAACGTTAACTTTTTGTGGAATGTAAAATGTAAAATGTAATTGTGTATGTATTTAGCAAGTGTTCAAAAAAGCGTTTCTTTCGGTGAGGAAGTAAATGACCGTGTTCGGTACATAGTTGTTTGCGCGTACCGCAACGGTGGTTCAAGTCGTTTGTCACGCGGTAGGTTGGGAAACCAAACCGACTATGTGTTATCGGTAGATTTGGAGTCTATTTACCCACCAACCAAACCAACTGGTGAAGATTGGGAAGGATATGACCCAGCCGATTTTTGGCAAACCGATAGACGTACCAAAGAAACAATCTTCGACGCTGACAAAGCGTTAAACGATTTTATGTCTACCTTTGGCGGTTTGGAAGATGACACTTTGAAGGGTGTTGACGTTCCGATAGCCGAAATTGACGAGGATGGTGAAACCGAGTACGAGGTAGCAGCGACTGGCAACACGAAAGCGGCGTACCACTTTGCCGTGGACGTATCTGAGCCGTACGAAACCACTAAAGCGGCTGCAAAACGTGCTTTGGAGAAACATCTCGAAAACGGTACCTTAATCAAAATTGAAACCAACTCCAAAAAGTAGCCGTACTTAATACATAGCCCTTTGCGTAGGCGGAGGGCTGTGTTTTTGCTTTTGATACATATGCTCTCACACCTAGACATTTTGCATAAAACAGAGGATTTATTCTCAAACAAATATATATGGTTATCAAGTCCAATCGCGAGATGTGCATATGCACAACAGATGTCCGCGACATCAACAACAAGGAGATGAGACAAATGCATGAGTTGAACAACCGCATTAAAGATGTGCTTGATTCTCACAAGCCTGAAAGCAAAGAGAAAAAGTACATCAATGATGATGACTTGGTGTTAATGCACGCAATCCTGAGCGTGTTCACCAAGGAATACAAAAACACTCAAACAAGTGCATTTGACGATTTCTTGAACGATTTGAACAAACCTGTTGAACATCCGAAACATGTCCTCAATGAGGATACTACATTCGGTTAATCTCTCGCGTCCTGAGCATGACGTTAAACTGCTCATACTGTCGTCACGGTAAAAGTCCGTGGCCTGATGAAGGCATGAGCCGAAACAGTAGGATAAGTGTACCGTCCTTAAGAGGCGCACAATGTTGAACTCCAAAAGAATCTATTGAGATAACAAGTCTTGCCGCTATGGTCGCAATGAACAATATAAGAGTGCAGTGTGAATCAAAAAGTTGTACAGCTCTTTGAGAATCCGACGCATATTGCGATACGCCGAGATACTACTATCTAATAGTTATTTATGTACATCTAATTCAAATGGGCAGCCAATTGTCCGTACTGAATTGGCATCAAACACTTTTTATCAAAAATTACATGCGTAACGTTGATAGGGTGTATGATTTGACCGTTGTACACCCTGGAGTTTAAACACAAATTGCACACACTAACACAGTCTCCTTATCAAAAGGAATGCGACTGTGTTATGGGCTAAACATATCTTGGTCAACACTGAAAGACCAGTGTAGATGTGTGATGCCTGTGTGTGCTAGCCTGGTCTCGGGTGATAAGGGAGACACTGTGATGCGCCACACATCCTAGCACGAAGGAGTTGCAATGTGGAAGGGAGAGCGATGTTGGTCTGTACTCAGCAACTCTCCCGCTTTTTGTTTGAAATCACTTTAAACATTAAGATATATTGTGCATAGGGAGAGTACCAAATGTGTTATGCACAATCGCAAGACCATCCGTTATAGGTCATTTTAAATCTCTCCCATTTTTCCTGAATTTACAATTCCCCCGATATTCAACAATTTGTTTTAGGTTAATTTATGATTACCACAAAGCGTTGTGGGCATGTATATTAGTCTGTGAAAATAAATATACATGTAAATGTTGGATCATTATTTTTATGATTTTTATTTTCAGTTATTTCGAAAATATGCTTGTTCGTGAGAATAGGCATATTCACTCTATAAAGATAGAAATTGTAGTTGAGCGATACAACTATAGAATACAAGCCTCCCGCAAGAAGGTATAAGCATAGATACTGCATTCGGCCATAGTGTAAGTCTATGAAAGCTCATGTTCCGTTGAGCCAGCTGGTTGACCCGTAGACCAGCATTTTGTCAGAAATCAATTCAAACAACAAACATATGAACGAGAATCACAAACGTGTTGCAATCTTGGATTGTCCAACCAAATTACAATTTGTAAAGGCAATTAAAGATTCTACAGGTAAATCATTGTTGGAAGCAAAAAATATTGTGGACTCAGTGATGAATTATGATTGGCATGCAAGTAAGTATGTCTATGGAACACTACTCTTAAACGAGTCTTCTATCACTCCCGAACAATGGGAGAAAATAATACAGTATCCTGAATTAGAAATAAAATGGGAATACGTATGAAAAAAGAGACATACGCTGCGATATTGTATGCTTTAGTAACATGTAGTATGCTATTCGTGCTGATTGCACTTATAGCGTTAGCAGCAATCTTACAACACTAATCAGTATGAAAAAGTATCAAATCTCTCAGCGCCATCCTTTGTATTTCGCAATGATTACAGGGATTACATTCGTCTATATTCTAACATTATTTTTGTAGGTTATGACTTATGATAAGTATGCAATGAATATAGCGAATAGGAAATATGTGCGTGAAGTAACCAAGTGGCCCGGTCATACACGAGTCATTAATCTTCCCGTAGATTATGCGTAATCATCTCGCACCTGAACATGTGAGTAAACTGTTCAACACTTCTCCTAGGCAATTAAAGTATACTATAAATATGTGTACTGTAGCCATAATAGTGGCTGTGATTGCTATTTTGTGCAACTATAGTTGCTGTAATACTGGGAACATAAATCGTTCCGACACTTCTTCACGCAAGGTGTATATTCCTGATGCACCTGTAACAAAAACGCCTAAAGACACAATAGGCTAAGTTTGTGTCAAACACTAAACATTTATCAAAAATGAAACCATTTGTAAAAATCGCAAGAAAAAATGAGAAAGGCAGCAATGTCACGCTCAAAGCAGTAGCTATTATCACAGACGTAGACAAAGAAAAGCTGCATCACCCAGAATTGAGACCGCGCATAGAAGAAGCACTCAAAGATTTCCAACTACAACTCGAAGAAGGGGAAGATGTGCGTTTATCAAGAATGATGGGTCTAGATGTCACGTTTGATGAATTAAGTGATTTCGAAGACAACTGTACTGACGTATGTACTATCATCAATAACTTAGAGATTCCGGCTAAAGAAGAAGCCGCAATTGATGAAGCTAAACAGGTAGTCGAATCAGCTACGGACGAAGAGATGGAATTCGTCAAGTCCTGGCTAGAAGACTTTAAGGACGATGAACTTCTTGGTGTTAGCTACACGGCCTTCTGGAAGAATGGATTTGCACCTGGTAGTATCTCTGGTACCCTGATGAAGAAACTACTAACCGCATTCATTCAGATATATGGACAGTAAAGTTAAGAAACAAAACCAGTTACATCCACCGCTTCCAAAAAAGAAGCGTGTGGACGTAGCTGGGAACGATAAGCGTAGAGTATACTTTAAAAGTGGCAACTCTACAATGCTCTTGGCAAAAGGTCTTACAGAGAATGGCGCAAAAGTTGTACAAAATGTACTAGAGAACATTCTCACAGACCTAGGCACGAAGTTAGAGGGAAGACTAATATGGACTCATTAAAACAATCATCAAAATGACAATTACAAACAATAAGCCTCTAGACCCGGGATTCTGGATAGGGTTAATATTATTAGTAATCCTGTTCGCAATGCCTGTTTGTTGTAAAGCTCAATGTGATACAATAAAATGTCACAATGAGTGTATACAGAAGATTATCCCACAAAAGACAAAATCGGGTAAAATCAAACTGTATGCTGTATACACAGATTCTACGTATGATATTTCAGACTTAATTCCTGTATCAGAGTCTGTTTTAACATATATAGATATGTGTAAGAAAAATGGTATCAAACCATCTCTCGGAATCCGTTTCCGTAACGGACAAATCACATCAATTGTTCGATATAAAAACAAATACAAAAGGAAATGAGCAAACGAGAATTTTCAAAAGGAACACTGATACGCAAAAAGACAATCAGTGGAATACCAATAGGCGAATGGATGCTAGTAGAAGTAGCTAATTCCTCCCATGTATATGCAAAATATATTGGAGGAAAAAATGTTATTATGCTAGGCAGAAAATACGTATACAAGCCAAAAACTGCGCAAGTATGCGTATCGAACGATGCTATGGAGAGAATACTCCACGGAGATATAGTGATATCTCATATCGCTACTCCAGCGTGGAAAAAACTTCTAAACAACCAAATTGAAGTTGTAATGTTCTACACCCAAGATGGGTGGAAGAAAGCGTGGTGTACTGTTGAACACATCGGTATGCAACCGCTACTGAGAGAAAAGATCGTAAGGATATTCATTGACCGTCTAATACATAGACAACCACTGTTATGATGCACTTAAAGAATGGACAATTATGTACAATACACGGTACTGTACTTAGAGCAAAGAAACGAATTTGCGGATGTGAAGGATGTTTCTTCGAAAATTCATTCTTTTTGTGTCCGGGTATATTGGACAGTAAATCTAAAACAAAAAAATTAGATTGTGTCAGTGATCGTATCATCCTACAAAAAGTATAAGGGGTGTGGGCTTAGTCCCACACTCCAAATAATTGCATAGAACTCACCAGATAGTAGGAAACCTCAAGGCCTGCCAGTTGTTGAACTCTCTAACTAATTTAGGAGAGTGTAGTGTAAACTGTGAAGGTAATTAGCCCACAGGATCAACAACCAATGAGGAGAGGGTGCAATTGCAACGGTTTATAGAAATGTGGACTTTGCCAGAGTCCTCTACCTGTAAACCAACCTTGTGGTACCGAAGGGAAATCGGTATGAAAACGAGTCCGTCCATTCCGTTAATCTCACTAACCATTTAACGGTATATAAATGTGAGATCGGACAACCCGCAGTCGTAAACAGAAATCTCGTGTCGAAATATGTCGCAGAAAACTGCTGACACACGTAGCTACAGCCCTAGAGGTCGCACCTCTTTTGGCGTAAGGATGCTGTTTGTTAACGTATGCCGTAAGTGCAACTGCGGGATCTAATACGATAATCTTCAACATGATTAATAAAAGTTTAATTACGTATTTTTAAGGTTACAGATTATCGTGGTTAGGGGTGTTGTGAAACACCTCTAACTTTTATAGTAAATTCATAATCATATGATAAACTATAATAAAGAAAATTGCTGCTTCAAAAAACTTACTGGTTGTAGAAAAAGAAATTTAAGAAAAAAAGTAAGAAGAAGAAAAGCAAAAGAAAAACAAAGAACGTGGACAGCTGGAAGACTGATCACGATTGATGGAAAAGTATACAGAATGCGATCTTTATATAGATACAAATGTATACAATTTCACAGATGTGTATTTTGTGCAACAATGAATCACTTCAGACCATGTGGTTATTGTAAAAGTGAAGCTTGTACAAAATGTATGCGTAAATCTGATTTGTCGTGCTTTCCACTACGAATTAGATAAATATACTCCCGAGGAGGTTTGGTGGGACACCCTCAGCGCGAAATAGACAGGGTTTGTCGAGTAGGGAGTTATTGGTTCTTTAGCTCAGTTGGATAGAGCAACAGCCTTCTATGAAAATTGGATGCTATGGCGAGAAATCCCATGGTAGAATCTCCCTAAAACGGTGGAAGTCCTTTGAAATATGTAAGTAAGATAAGTGCCCCAAGCAAATTTAAGGGAAGCGTTATCATTTAGCTTTAAGCACTTACATTATAATTTGCACACTAACCAATAATGTGTAAGGATAATACCGTGCTAAATTGAGAGACTATGCCTTCAAATGCTTGTCAAGATTGGGAAAACAAGTTAGCCTCATAAATGTGTAGATAGTATATAGGAGATACCTAAGTTGAAATTACGGTAATGTATGTGACGAGGTGGGGAACGTCATTAAAAACACCCAGTGAATATAAAAGTTGCTGTTACTTGCAAGAATTTCAATATGGTAAAGATGTATTCCAGACTACAACAACAGTTAAAAGAAACTTACTGAAAATAATCCAGCATACATAATTATGGTGAGTATGTAGTATTTGTTTCTTGGGTTGGCTATGGTAACATAGAGTAGCAGGAAGCTGTGGGTCGCAGGTTCGAGTCCTGCAAGAATCACAAGGGTTATTGCTGTCCCTGAAGATCGGTTTTCAAAGGAAATTACTTGCTCCTCCGTTCGGCCGTGAAAACAGCATACGAGTGTATTGTCTGCGAAGATAGTACACTTTAAGACGAATGTCTTTTGGGTCTAGCCCATAAAAATAAATTAATTTATTAACATTTAAATCATTATCAAAATGAAAAGAAAAATTCCAATCATCGGAGCATATTTAGTTTTGCTCCTTGTGGTCATGGTGAGTGTCGTCTTATGCTCATCATGTAAAGGCGACAGACACTTGTTGCCATTTGGACAGTCAACAGAAAAGACTGTCAAGAATGATTCCGTACTCTTCGCCGAGTACGTAGATCACATCATCAACCCTGAGTTCACATCCACATCGCAAATCCTACAGTATAGGAAATGCAAAAACGAGAACGCTCGTATTGACAGTGTATTCATGTCAATGGATGATGAAACTATCAGAAACGTAGCGTCAGTGTGTTTAAAGCGTGGACCTAGTATAAAGCGACGAGATTTAGTAACAGAATATACAAAAAATATCGACATTTATACAGCTCTCCCACGAAGTATAGACATAGCTGAAAAGAAGGATACGGTGCTGGAGGGACCACGTGTTACAAGGGTTGAAATACCTAAAGAGACTACACTCTCTGTAAATCTACGAGATACTATTATTGAAGGCAAAAAATACAGAATAGAAACAAAACTAGTAGAATACAATGAGTGAACTCCGCGCGTTAGTAATCCTGTATCATGGTGCATGTCCTAATGACAACCATATACAGCAATTAAAAAATGTATTGAAGCAATTTGGTGAAGCAAACACAAAAGCTTCTGTTATTGCATTAAACGAAGAAGAGATTGCAGCAAGATTATCAACAATGCATTTCTCATCTCCAGAACTTCAGAATTCGTATACACCAGAAGAAAATGCAATTATTTATATTGCTACAAAATTCTGGGATGATCTAGAGCTAGGTGGTACTAGTACTAGATATGATGCATTCGTTGCACATTTTAGTGCATACGTAGCATCGGTATCGTTTACTGGAGCAGATGAAGAGATGATAAACGCCATTAAAATCCTGTCTGATAAATCCACATGGAACATTAGGACAGAAATCCGCGCAAAATATCGCATCTCCGATAGAATTCTTGAAGCAATCTCTAGAATCGGATACATGGTAATACATGCAAAATAATGTGTAAAACAAGACGCTTCATTCCCCCGCAAGAAAAAGCACGACACAAAAATGCAATTCCATACAAGCGGGAAAAGTATTCGATGAAAGATTTAGACAAAGAATACAAATAGTCAACGTGCAAATCAATTGCACAAGTATTAACCAATAAACATTATCAAAATTATGGGAAAAGACAAGAAAAACAAGTCAGCCGAGGAGCGTGTATCAGCACAGGCTCAAGTAGTAAACGAGGATCTTTCTGTAGAGGAAGAGATCCGAAAAGGTAACCTCATTGATGAGGATATTGCCGCACTCGGCGACCTCAAGGACGAGGAGGAAGAGAAAGAACGGAAGATTCGTGAGTACCGCCGCTGTAAGAATATGGCGAGGTATATCAACCTGAAGAAGAAGCTTCTGTTCAATAAGAATCGTCGTGAGGAGCATGCCATGAAGGCTTCATTGGATGCTTCCAAGGAGTTGTTGGATAAGCTTACTTCGAGCAAGCTTACCCCCAACGAGTACGAAGCCGAATGGAAGAAGATCTGTAAGGAAGAGCGTGAGGCCATAAACAAGAGTAACGAGAAGTTTGACAAGCAGGTACGCGAGCTGCGTGAGGGCTTCCCGGGCTATTACTCTTATGAGTGGGATTCTCGCTGGTAATCCGTACAGACGTATAAATTCGACATCCATCCTTAAGAGCCTATTAGAGCCAATAGGAATGAGATCACGGATCCATAGGGACTACGAATATTACGTATTTTAAAGTCGAGAGATGGGGTTATCTCGGGCACATGAATTAACATGTCGAACAAGAGCCTATTAGAGCCAGTTCGGATGTCGAGCTCTGAAGATACGGAGAATAAACTATATCCCATTTAGATCACATTGCTGTGTTTGAGCCTATTAGAGCCGGGTAAATAATATGAGAGTTAAACCTGCACAGTATATCAAGAATGCTGGAAACATATACACAAGAGCCTATTAGAGCCATTGTATCACTGTTTGTTTTGAAGGCCAAATAAAGCTCTACAATCGTTTTTATGTACTTGAGTGGATTAGCTGACCACAAAAGCTGTAATAAGCGATTGTAGAGCCTGTAAATAGCCTTAAATCGAATTCTACGACTGATCATTGTAGAGTTCACTATTGAATGCTATAGAATATTAACAATGTTATATTCAGAATTTGTCACAAGCATTCATCTCTAAAGAAATCTTAGCGTGTCCCAGAATAAACTGTTGGACTAAGAAAAATATAAAGAATGAGAGAAGAGCCGTAGTGGGTCAGACCAGAGAGTGCTGGGGCGAGGCTGCTGTTGAAGGTTAATGGCACTCTATTGCCTTCTATAAATCAGTAGGAAATACCACCTCTCATTCTTTTCCAATCTTAGCGTGTATGAGGTAAGCTGTTTGGACGAGGGAGACATACCCTCCAGGTCCACAAAATTCAAAATCATGAAAGGATATATAGTGTTATATAAAGTAAACGATAAAGATGCCGTAGCTTTTGAAGATCTTCTTAAAAAAGGTACAATATCTCCATTAGGTACTGTAGAAGGTTATTATGGAGGTGATGATTACGAAAGTAATGCTAATGCATTCTTTCATGAACTATAAGGGCCTGAATGTATTAGACAGCAGCGGAAGTAAATACATTAAGCGCTTTGATATAAATTAACTGGCAACATAAACGTTGTTGATTACACTGGCCTCAAGGAGGCGGCGTGATCGGGTGTGCTCCCTACCTAAGTGGGAGCAATCGGACCCTTAGCTCAGTTGGTTAGAGCAATAGACTCATAATCTAGAGGTCGTGGGTTCAAGCCCCTCAGGGTCCACTTTATTTTCAAAAATATGAACAAAAACACTGGATATAGACAAATGCTTCGAGATAGATGTCCGAAGGTTGTCAGCTATGCTCTCAAATGGTGTAAAGCCAAAGAGAAATGGTTAGATTATGTGTATAAAAATCAAATTTGGCCGCTTAGTTCTAAAAAAGAACGATTAAACCAAACGAAACTTATCCTTGGTATACAGGGAAATAGTCACCATTTTGATTTCTATAACACAATTTGTTGGAAGGATTTAACTCCAGAAGAAGTACATTATTGGAAATATGTATGTTCTTGGGTTGATTTCTTTAGATCTAAGTATATGTATATTGAAAATGCATATGCTGTCTCTATTGCATCAGGAAAATCAATTCGAAAATGTAAATTCGAAATGATGAAAAAATGGTTGATTGATTTCTGTCCGAAAAAAACAGATTCGGAAGAAGAAATCAAAGATAAAACCATATACGTGAACAACTTGGCAGACTTTCTGATTGACTGTTTTGAAGGTAATATTCAGTAAAGATAATGTTTAGTGTATTTTTTGATTATTTAAAGCCTTTAAATGAGGCAAAGATCGTGAATCTTACGGAACAAAGTACACCAAGTGAAATATTCAACCAGTTGCGTATCGCATACAATCAAGGCGTAAAGGGAATTGAAGATTGCACTAGGTTATTTGTTCTAAATCCTGAAGAAGATGAAGAATTGTTTGAATATATACATGATGATTACGAGCTAATGAGAGTAGTTCGTTGGGCAAATCACAATATTCTTTTAAAATTAGGAAAAATATCTTATAAAACTGTAGGTGTACATTTGCGTATAATATGTAGTATGCTTACAAAATTGAAAGAAAGCGGAAGATTGCAAGCCGATAAGTATTATATTCTACATTCAAATCTTACAAAGAACGTATTGAATCTGCACTACGAAATTAGTACAGAAGATTTACCGTTCTAGGGCTGACAACCTAATCCGGATTGGTATTCCGGCAGCCCACAAACAGCGCCGTCTGTTACAGGAGTGACACCTTAATAACCGGTTAAATTTGTTTGATATGGAAGCTGTACCTAAAATTACAAAAAAGGAAATAGCACTTATCAAAAGAGCACAAGGCGGTGACATTAAAGCCTTTAATACACTATTCTACAAGTATAAACCATTTGTAGAAGGAATCCTTAAAGGATATTTAAAAGATACAGATGAAGCTAAATTTGTAGCTAATGAAGTATTCTTAAAAGTGTATGAAAACCTCTCGACATTCAAAACTTACGACTCCTTTGGAGGATGGTTAAGAATAATAACTAATCGAACTGCTGTAGACTATCTCAGATCAATTAAACATGATGCAGGAACTCTTAACGATAAAGATGTTAGACAAGCACCTTCATTGATAAGTGAATCGTATGAAAACGACCTTGTCAACCGGATGACATACGAACAGCTTCTGTATCAATTTAATGAACTACCAGAATCCACTCGTAAGGTATTCGAACTGTTCTATGAGAATAGTATGACAGTAGAAGAGATTAGTAAAGCGTTAAAGATGCCCACTGGTACAATAAAAGCCAGATTAGCGCGTACAAGACGCAAACTTAAAAAACAACTAAAAGTTTAACAACAATGGTAACGACGATTTCATTCTTTCTTGTCGGTTTACTGATTATTACTCTTGTAGCTCGCTACAATGAGAATGAGAAGTTATTCTGGCAGCTCCTTATCTCCTTCATTGGTACATATGGAGCAGCTACTATTGCAATAAATGCATTAAGTAGCGAAAAGAAGCAGACCAAGGAAGTTGTTATCACTAGCAAGCCCATGCAGGCACCTGCCAGTAAGTCCTACATACTTTGTAGTTTGGCAGACTTATCTGGTTTGGTCACCGTAGAAGAGTATTCTTCTGTCCCTGCAGGTAAGGATACAGCTAGCAAGATTAACAATCCTGATCTGAGTGGGGTTGGTCGGGGAGCACGCGATCAACCAGTGGATACAATAATGTTTGATACTTCATGAAAGAAGAATAAACATTATTGACCCAAAAGACAAAAGACAACATTAGTTATTAACCCACAAAATCATTATCAAAATGAAGAAAACAGAAAAGCCTGTAGTAGAGGCACCAATAGTCGAAGAAGCACAGCCTGCTACATCGACAGTAATAAATCCTGCAACAGCAAAGATGGCAGGCTTATCACCTGATGCAAAAGTCACGCTGTTTGCAACGTATCACGATCGTTATTCTAAAAATATTCCTGAAGATCTGAAAAGTTCTCCGCAGTTCCTGAGTGGTATGAACGTAATGACGGATATTCTGGGAATCGCCATCTTCGCAGAAGAGGCTGTGAATAGCGATACAGTAATCCACCAGATCGTAGAGAAGAGCCCCAAGGCATATGCAGCTCTTCAGCTTGCAGCTAAGATGTATGACATCGAGTTGCCAGCGTTAGCGCTTCTTCCTGCGCCTACTAAGGAGCAGATGAAGGCTGCAGGTCTCGAAAACGAGTCGCCCGAGAATAAGGTGGTCGTTACAGTGTCTAAGAAGGACATTGACAAGAAGGCTCAGCAGAAGATTGCAGAAGAGCAGAAGGTAGTCAGATCTAAGCCCGCAGAGACACCTACGGATGTGAAAGACGAAGCTGGTCTTAAGGCCGCTTTGATCAACATCTTTGTAAAGGGTGATCGTCCGGTTGCACGCGCAAAGAAGGCAATTAACTTCTATCGTGCTTACCTGAAACTTCAGGTGAAGGATAACGAGGAGGAACTCAAGAAGATTGAGGAAATGACTGACATCGACCTTCTCAGCGACATCAAAAGCCTTATTGGGAATTGTCCTTATAAGGATAGCGGAATCGCTAAGTACTTACGCGATCTTGTGGCAAAGTCCAGTACGCCGATTGATGCTTATTGCACCTTGTATCGCTCAGGTCGCAACCGGAAGACTGGCGATATGGAAGCCACGCCTGGACTTATCGCTGCTATCTGTCGCACGTATGTGATCTGGTCAGCAGAGGCTCTGATCAATGAGGCTAACGCCACAATTGCTCAGGAGGAGCGTCAGCTCAAGAAGTTGGACGAGAAGAAGAACGCTGAAGCAATCGCCACAATCAACGAGAATATCAAGAACAAGAAGGCTGATATTGAGTACGCAAATGACATCATTGCCATTGTGACAAATCCGTCAGCCGAGATAGTGGACAACATTGTTGAGATATACAACGATGAGAATCACGAGGAGCACAACATTGTTGTAAACATTGTTGACTCTATTCTCAAGACGATGTATCCTAATCAGGATATGTCGAAGTACGAGGCCGAGTGTGTTGAAAACAATTTCAAGCAGTATGCTGGAATTATCATCAACCTGTTCCGCGATCCCGCATCGCAGCTGGCCATGTACGGAGAAGGTAACTTGGTCGAACTCGTTGAAGTAAAGCCTGAAGAAGGAAAAAAATAGAAGCGGAGCCAACTAACGTTATTCGCAGGTTGGTAAACCGCATCCATAATGCCTTCGACAAATGGCTATACGGCGAATAAATACTATCAAAGTATGAAACGTTTTACAACAGTTGTTTGCTGCCTTATATTTATGGTATGTGGAGCTTTTATGGCTCTCATGGACGCACCAGTGTTCCCAGGCCATCAGGTAGCAATCGCATCCCCGCCCATGCATTTGCAGCCCTTACAGGGATTGCAGAACGTAGGGATGCCGCTCGTGACTCAGAGTAGTCAGGGCACGAGTACAGAGAGTATGAAAACGGACACAGTAGTACTACGGGATACTGTGTTCAAGGTAAAACCAAAGTATGTATACGTTCAGAAGCGTAGAAGTACGACAGATACTGTATACTGTCCTATGCCCATTCCAGGGAAGCTGGACGGTATTGCTGTTAAAAACAAAATTTCTGGAGATCGTGAGGAGCAATCTCATGGTGAGCTGCAGAACTCTAAGCGAAGCAGCATCAGCTTGACTGTCGACGGTCAGGTTGTATATTCATCAGAAAACGATAATCACTCCGCGGAGGAAGGTCGGTAAAGATACTGCTTTACCGGCTTTCCAGCCGTAGGCAATCCGGTCAGCACATTTCAGATGGGTCTCATTAGCCCAGGTGCGAAATAGTATAACTTGATTCGAGAATATGTATGTCTATCTCCATAGACTAACCAAAAGGTAGAATGAAATGCTGTAAGTTCCATGACATACTACATGGTAGAAAAGCTTGCAGTAAGTAGGGTCAGCGTTTATTCAACCCTAACACTAATAAATACCAGCAGAGTTCTTTATGCTTTGCCAGACTCATGAAGTGTGGGTTATTAGTAAGGAAGACGCACACGAGTTGTAAACGAATACGTATCGGACATGCAGCCTTTCGAGAGAAACATAGAGGTTCTGTATAACGTAACACGAGTTGAACAGTATAGTAGGCCAAAAGCTATACTGATGTTTCATTTGCTTAGTCTAGTGTCACTGGTCTCCAAAACCAGCATTGAGGGATGAAAACTATCTGAGTTCATATACCTAGTAGAAGGTTTAAAATATCTACGCTGTACCGTAACTACGGTCCTTGAAGAAGCCCTTGCCGTTCGATTCGAAAAAGTGTCTTGCAAAAGAACTTATGAGAGTATTAAATGGTAGTTTGGTGATATGCAAGGCTGCAACACCTTAGAGTGTCCAGGGATGGGGTACTGAGGAAAGAATGTTGAAGATGACCGCCAGGCTTTAGTCGTTTATGCGGTATATAAAAGTAAAATGACTGGATCTTCGATGCAGGAAGATAAGGGGTAAAACCTAACGCATGGATATGTGCGTCGCGTTAAGAGTCCGCGTTCAAAGACTGATAAGACTTTAGTAGAGCCCTTTAGCAAGGTTTCGCTATAGAATTGAACTACATGTAAGAGGAAATGCTATGTAGTAGATGGCTCCTTGACAGCCAAACAAATAACAAGATTAACGCTGGTCGATCCGAAGAATATATATTCCAGTATATTAATAAGTCGCTGGCGTCCAAGTATGAAGATAATATGATGTTTAGATTGTTACATTCAAAACAATAGTCCCTGAGGAGTAGTAAGCCTAGATACTATTGCGTCATTATAACTCTATTAAACAAGATAGTCATATGAAAATAAATACAGAGGAAACCAAATAATAATTAACATGTCAAACAAAAATTGATGTCGCCAGCTGGGGAAGAGAAAGGCTCCGTTTGTAACGCTTGTGAGCGCCTCACGTCTGGAAATCGAGTGCCAACCGTTCCTGAGAATTAAGTAGCAAGATAGTAGGCCAGAAGCTTAGACAGCAAATCTAAGTGGTGCGTCCGAACTATGAAGCAATATACGCAAACGATGCAAGGCAGCTTTACCGACTGATTAAACGCAGTGATATAATCGTATGCAGGAACTACTACTCCCTGTCTCGGAGTGTGTACAAAGAAGGTAAAGTGGGTGATAAATCTTATAGCGTATGAGGTGGAATCCCTCCAGTATTCGTGCACTATAAATAATGAGGCAAGCACTTGCCAAGATAAAAAACAAAGCCGTAGGGCCGACGCACAGATACGTCATAGGGCCGTCCGATAATGAAACGTACTCCTCACGTAAAAACAATAGTTATGGAGCTATTGAAACAGGAAACAAGCACGTTCATACTGCTGTTAGGCTTGTAAAATAATCAGAAGTATTTATGTGAATAAGATTCAAAAATACACTAAAGAAGAAATATTCACAGACTCTTATGGCCAGGCGAAACCCTGGGTAAAAACTAAATTCGACAACAAACATCTCAGCACTGGAACTCTCTTCAGAGCCTTCCTGAGCCTATATAAGAGCCTTTGACGGATGAATGTTGTATGTTTCACGAAAAATAAACATTATGCTTAAAACAGGTTTAGTATTTGGATATACACATTCAGCATTTAAAGTTTTAACAAATCTTGATGATGATGAGCATGGATGATTCTACCGTTGAATCCTCGTTATACGAGTTGAGCTTCACATTTGCCATACCTAAACGTATTGGGCCGAGGAATATAGAAGTATAACTAATCATCGAGAAAAACGTGCTTCCCATTAGAACAGCAACTGAAGAAATAAAAACTGTGTAAGCATCCACATTTATATATTTTACGGCAACGCCCGAGCCGAGAGGGCAAAGTTTAATCTAAATCGTTGGTTTATCAAAGACGATTTCAAAAAGGATTTAGAAATGAATAAAGAAATTGAAAACATACTTGACCCTGTACGTGGTCAGGTAATGAACATTAGCCGAATGCTCCCAACTGGAGCAAAGTTCTATACTATCGAGTCTAAGGACATCGATCAGCAGTACGAAAAGAAGAAGCAGAATCTTTTGGCAAACCCCACAAGTCCGGAGTTCCTTGCCAATCGTAGTCCTCGTGTGATCCACATTAAGGATCATAGCGTAATTACCCAGCAGTTTAAGACTGACATGGAGGGTAACCGTGTCGTAGTGTTCAATCCCGATACCGATGACTCCGCTCAAGCAACTGTGGTTGCTGGTGATGTGACATTTGGTCAGGCCACCGATGAGGCCATGAAGGATGCCCTTCAGGGACAGAGCCGTGTCTTCGCTAACGGTGTGAAGATTTGTACGAAAGCTAACGCGATTAATCAGTGTGAACTGGATCGCGTAAACGAGCAGATTAAGTATTGGAATGCAATTAAGGATTCCATACAGTCTGCTATCGCCTCTAACAAGAAGAAGGTAGACGAGTACCTTGCTCAGGTTGAGAAGTTCAAGCAGCCTATCGACGTGAAGGAGGGCAATTCTGTTACAGTTATTGTCTAATAGTAGGCACATATGGAACAGTACGACGTTGATAAAAAGGCGTCGGCTTCTCGAATGATCTCATTGTTGCTGGAAGAACCTAAAATCCAACAGAAAGTAACGATGAGCCTTAAACCAGAGGCTCGCGACTATAAGAAGATTGAAGTCAATGAGCAGCTTCAACGTATACGCTTTGGAAAGTACAGCTGGGGTGGTTTCGGAGGCTTCATGAATAATTTGATTAAGTGCTGTGACCATATCACATTTGATGATTTCTACATCAAGGTGTGGGACGCACTGGTGGAGATGACAGCAGGAATGCCTGCGCATGAAGCTGTACTAGAAGGTCTCTCTCGGGAGACGCTCTTGAACGGTATCCACAATAAGGATACCAAGATTCTCCATAGATTCTTTGACGTTTGTCAACATTTAACTTCAGACGGATATTGGAAGTCTCAGGGTATGGATAAGGATATAAACAACCGTGTCCGTAGCCGCCGTAATGAGGCGCCGTATGCCGACGAAGTAGAAGTAACTGTTGAACCACGACGGAAACGTCAGCCGACAACAGTTCGAGTCGTAGACTCAGTTGGTGATGTATTTGAAGTAGTAGATGTTCGCTGGATTGGTGGACGATAGGCGGTTAAGTCGAACCTCTGCGGGGGTTTGTGTCAGCCTGCGGGATGTGACACATTGTTAGCTGCGCTAGAATAAACTAAGAAAGTAACTGAAACGAAAAATTTATATCCAGAGACATTATAGCGTATAGAGTAGGAACTTTGCGAGGGGCCATGTACTCTATACGCTATACTTTTAAATTTATGGGGGTGTGATTCCGCCATAGATTACTGGTAAGTGATGTTCGAATTCAACTAATTAACATGTCTAACTTAAATCAATAGAATATGACTAAATCAATAAAGTTGAATGCAAGTAACATCATTAGTATCAAGAAGAATATTGATGCTGAGATAACTAAGTATAGCCACATTATTCGTGGTGAGAATGTGATATCGACTAAGGCTATTAAAGCTGGTCTTGGTTCCGGTAAGGATCTTAAGGCTCTGTATAATCTGATACAGCAGCTTCGAAACAAGCGTATTATAATCAAGGGTATGCTCCAGTATTTGAATATTGGTATTACATCGTTTGATTATGATAAATTTAAGAAAACCAATTATTACGCAATCTTTGCGGCATGTGAGGCAAAGGAGGATATTACTCTGTTGAAGATGATTCCTACTATTAATCCTACACAGAAGGCAAAGAAGGGTGCAAATGGTACTGGTAAAAAGGAAACGTTTACGAGTGCTAAGATTGCACAGCTGATTCATGATCAGCAGCTCGCTGCAAATAAGTATGATGCAGCGCTCGAGAAGTTTAATAATGAGTCTTCTATTGAGTTGTCTGACAATATTTCGGACATCAAGGAGTATCTTGCTGCGTAATAATATACAGGTTAGAGTGTAATAAGGACTTTTAGTGAGGGTCGATGCCTCTCCTAACCACATGGACAACTTTGAAAAATTCGTGAAAGAGCGTGCAAAGCAGCTCATTCACGAACAACGAGAGTACGAAAACGCGGTTCGAATGTTGAAATGTAAGAACCGCAAGTAATTAACAATCTAAAAACATTATCAAAATGAGTAGAAAGAATTATAAGGTAGACACTGCCCAGAAGGGTCAGACTCCTAAGTCAGAAAATAAGCACCCGTTCGTTTATAAGAAGCTTAACACTGTTGAGAAGACAAACGTGCCAACAGGCAAAGTGAAGAACTTAGTCGATAAGAAGAAGCGACGTGAAGCTCGAGAGAAGCAATATCGTGAATTCCGTATAGCTGCACTGAAGCGTAGAGCAGCACGCATGGGAATTCCAGAAGAGCACGTAAAGAAATTAGTTGAAAAGTTGTGCGAACAGCTTGATGCACCAAAGAAGTACATGATATTAGTACTGTTCCAGAAGGGGAACAAGAAGATGATCATGGAAATGCTGAAGAACAACAAAATAGAAGTGTTGATGTCTTCAGATAGCCATCTCTACGTAAAGGGAGATCAGGAGCTTTTGAAGAAGATACGAGAGCTTATGCCAGAAGGGACTAAGATACATCCGTATGCAGAGAAACAGCCGTCCGTCTTGCCTGCAAAAGATCCTCCCAAGAAAGCAAAGAAACCTCTGACAAAGGCAGAGCACAAGAAAGCTGCTGCTGCCGCAAAACTTGCCAGAAAGAAGGCTAATAAAGATTCGGCAAAGAATCGAAAGAAAAATCGAGGAAAAGCGTTTGCTAAACTTCAGAAGAAAATCCGTCTGATAACCGCTAAACGTGAAAAAGCAGAGACAGTAGCGATCAAGAAGAAGAAGTCTAACCAACTTAAGAAGGCTGCATGATGTTTAACATAATACATAAAGTAATATGGGACATAGCAACATTCGTATTAAGGCTCGTAGAAGAAAAGTAGCGATCCTTAGAGCTCGTTCTAAGCAGTTCGATAAAAAGAACCACGAGCGTAAGTTTGGAAAGGCAGAACTCGTAGATTTTGAGTATAATAAAGGTAGCGAACCTATAAAAGTGACAAAGTTTAGAGATAAACTATATGCACAGGAAGGGTTTGGTACTATATTTTTACCTAAATCAGACGGAGGAACATTTGAAGTAAGGCAGCATGGAAGATATTTACGTATATCTGATAAACCTGACAATCTTGGAATGAGGTTCCACATGCAAGACCATAGTTGGGAACCTATAGACGGAAAGCAGACAAAAAGTCTTAGAAAGCGTAAGCGTGGATTAAAACCAGTATTTGAAAGGATTGCTGGTAATAAGCTACTGTATGTAACTTTAGAAAAGTATGACAACAAGTCAGAATATCCTGATTATACTCAAAAGAAGATGAACCAGGTTGAGTACTGGGAAAAACTTGTACAGCATAAGTTAGCAAAGTGGGAAAGAAAGAATCCGTGTCCGATAAAAGAAGACGGAATGCAACAAGATATGTTCGAAAACGAATATCTTATCCCATGGAAACAAATGCGAGAGACGGCAACCGAACGTATAAGAGATTTCGTTATCTCTATATATGACAAGTTACCACTTACGGGTCGATTCAAAATAGACGACCACAAATTTGAAGAGAAAATAGTAGCAAACATTAAAGATATAGACGGAGAAGGACATCGGGTAAACAGCCTAAAGCCAGAAACGTCAAAGTTACTAAAAACAGCCCAAAAGATCACAAATAAAGTACACAAAAAGAGTAACAACTTAGTGTGTACGAATTTGAGAGATCACAAAAGAAAAACTGGTAGGATAATACTACCAAAAGCAGCATAGGTCTGCTTAGAGAGTAATGTCAGTCTGCGGATTGTACCTAAAGGATGATGACTGCTATGCGTGGTAAGATCATCTAGGGAGTTTAAGTCTCCCTACTCTCACTAACTAAAGAGCCTATAGAGCCTATGATTATTAAGAACGCTTCAGTAAATGTCTTTGACATTGAGGTGTTTCCTAATGTTTTCCATTGTTGTTGTTATGATACGGAATTGAATGAAATGTTCAAGTTCGAAATATCAGAAAGAGTCAACCAGTTAGACAAGCTGGTTGACTTCTTTTTAGATAAAAGCAGAATGTTCTGTGGATATAATAACAAGCATTACGATGATACTATCGTAAATTATATGATAGAATACAAAGATAAGTTAAACCAATACTCTTATGTGCGTATAACACAATCTTTGTACAATTTATCAAAATGCATAGTGGAAGACGAAGATGGAAACGCAGACAAGTTAAAGAAGTGGAGGTATGCAAAATACTTCTACTCTATGGACTTGTTAACTATGCAGTTTAGTCGAAAATTACGAGTAGGTCTTAAGACGATGCAGGTAACAATGCATTATAAGAATGTGCAAGAATACGACGGGGATTTTAACGCATTCTTACCGAAAGAAAATATAGACGAAATGATTGCATATAACGTAAATGACGTAGAGTCTACTACTGAGCTATTAAATAGGCTCAATGGAGAAATAGAACTACGATTGTTTATTGAAAAAGAACACGGAATCGATTGTTTATCAATGGACTCCGTAAAAATGGCAGAAACCTTTCTTTTGGAAGAATATTCCAAGAGGTCTGGTGTTCCTAAAAATGTTATAAAGGAATGGCGTTCGCCAATGGATTATATTACATTGAAGGACGTCATCTTGCCATTTATAAAATACAAAAATCCAAAGTTACAAGACGTTCTAGAGGATATGAAGAAACATGTAGTATACTCGAAGGAACGCAAAAGCTACGAGAAGAAGTTTGTTCTCTCGAATGTGGTATATTCTGTAGGAGTAGGAGGGATACATTCTATCCATACACCTAAGATATTCCTTCCAAGAGATGATGAGCACATTGGACATGCTGATGTAACGTCCATGTATCCCTCATTCCTGATTAAATATCAATGGGGACCTCGTCATTTGGGAAAACTATTTTGCGATATATTCGAAGAGCTTTACGGCGAACGAGTAGAAGCAAAACGTACTGGTCAAAAGATTAAGAATATGTTTCTAAAGATCGTGCTTAATTCTCCTACCGGAAAAATGCAGCAGGAGGTGAGTTGGATGTATGATCCGTTCAACGTTTTTAAGATTAGAATAAACGGTCAACTAATCCTTTTAATGCTCGTAGACAGGCTTTTAGACCTCGGATGTGAAATTATTCAGGTCAATACTGATGGCGTTGTCTACAAGGCTAAAAACAGCTTTAAAGAAGGAATTCAGGAAGCCATCTCTAAGGTGGAACGAATCACACAACTTAATTTTGAAGTAGATGAGTACGAAGCATTCTATCAATATGCCATCAACGACTACTTTGGTGTCTTGAAAAATGGTGAGATAGAAGAAAAAGGTATGTTTATTACTAAGACAAAACTTGGTAAAGGATTAGCTCCGGTAGTAATACCGAAAGCAGTCATGGCATACTTTGTCCACAAAATACCAGTGACAGAATTTATTGAGAAGGATAGAGATATCCGGGATTTCTTAATGTCACAAGCAGTAGATAAGAAGTTCAAAGTTATACATGGTGATAAACCTGTACAACGTATCAATAGATTTTATGCAAGTACAGATGGTCCATATCTGTTTAAACAAGATGGAGATGACGTTGACAAAGTGTCTAATATGTTAACGAAGTCAGGAGTAACAATCCTGAATAAGTTTGATGATCGCCCGATAGAAGATCGAAAGATTAACTATCGTTACTATATCAGTGAAGCCAAAAAGATAATTGCTGACTTTGCTGAACAACAGTTAGAATTATTTTAGTAATTTAGAGCCTAATAGAGCCTATATGATTATTGAAGTAAACACCAAAATCTTGGATAAATTTCCAAGTATCAATCTAAATCAGCTATTCTTTTTAAGCTTGGTATTGGATAAGAATCAACCCAAATATCAAGACGTCCACCAGATTATCAGCCTTATTGGTGATGACGAAATATCAAGCTTAATCGACATGAATTTGATCACCTCGATCGAGAGAGGTGATTCTGTCACGTATATGCCAACAGAACAGTTAAAAGAAGCTATAGCACCAGCTAAAGATTATTTTGATTTGTTTTATGACATGTACCCTGTGTATGTAATGCGCAGTGATGGCAGCAAGAGCTATTTACGAGCTAATGTAAATAAGTGTCGGCACTTCTTCAATACAAAATGCGGCAAGAGTTCTGCAATGGCAGAGCATTTGATAAAGTGTCTCGATTATGAGATATCAAAACGCATGCGTGAAGGTTCTCTAAGCTATATGATGACCATGTGGAATTGGTTAACACGTAGTCAATGGGAAGCTATTGAAGATGAAATGAAAGATGAATCAAAGCAAAATTATAACAGCTATGGAACAGAACTTATCTAATATAGTAAGACCAATGTCTGTAGTAGCTCAAGAAGCTATAAACTATATAGAGGGACGAAGAGACAAAAATATTGTATCTTTGAAAACTCGTTGGAAGAAGTTTAATTCACAGTGTATGGGAGGTATTGAACCAAATACCGTTATGACCATAGCTGGAATTTCCGGTAGTGGTAAAAGTAGTTGGGCTAATTTGGTTCAAACTGATTTGATTGATTTAAATCCTGAAGAAGATATAATTGTACTTACTTTCTCGTTAGAGATGGTTGGATTTAGGCAAGTTGGAAGGACGCTTTCTAATAAGCTCAAGAAAACGACTTCGACTTTGTATAGCTCGGAAACGAGCCTCGATGACGATACGTTCAGAAAAGTCATTGCTGTTTCCAACTCGCTAAAAGAGTATCCAATCTACTTTGTAGACAACCCGATGACTCCCATGCAAGTAGGTGAAGTTATAAGAAGTTTTTATAATCAGTATGTTAAAGGTACTGGTAAACATTTTGTAATCATATATGATCATGCTTTATTAACAAAGCAAATAGGCTCTGTAATAGAGACTATAAGTGAATTGGAACGAGAGTTTATACAGCTTAAAAAGCTACCATTTACTTCGATCATACAGATTGCACAGATGAATAGAAACATCGAAGCTTCTGAAAGGATAAACAATCCGATGAGTCACTATCCAATGCGTAGTGACTTGTCTTCATCTGATGCTATATTTCAAGCCAGCGATTATGTGCTTGTAATACATAGACCAGAATTGTTAAATATACAGGAGTACGGACCAAATCACTTACCAGTCAGAAACAAGGTATATATGCACATGTTAAAAAATAGAGATGCAGGTAAACCTTGTATTTTAGAATTCGAAAACGAACTAATGTATAACAATTTGGTCGAATGTTAATCAGATGAATAGTATTAACATTTAAAAGAAAGGCTGAATTATGAAGAAGTATACTTTTACTCTGAACAACAATAATAACGGTAATACCAAGTTTAATAACCCCTTTTATAAGTCTACAGACTATTCTAAGATTCTTGATGATCTTATATTTGACGATATAATCGAGAAGAATAGTTGGTTGAACTACAATAAGAGCGACGATTTGACGACTGCGTTCATTACTGGTAGTAAGAAGTATAACTCTCCGTCTATCTTCGACGAGGACTTTAAGAAGGCTTCTGATTTCCTTGCTAATTATGGCAAGAAGAATTACTTCTATCCTTTCAAGAAGAATAAGACGTATGAGCTTAGCGATGGTACGATCATTACGATCACTGACGACTATATCCACATCAATGAGAAGATGTATTTCTTCAATCTGATGGATGATACATTCTTCCTCAACCTTCCTCCGAAGGAGAAGAAGACTATTTGTACTATCTATACGGATAGTCTGAAGATTACCATTAAGAAATAATTAAAAAACAATTTAGAGCCTAATAGAGCCTATGACTTTACCAACTGGAAAAGTAAAAGCTGTTTCTGTAAACCCTACGTATTTAGTCTTATACGGATTGCCAAAATCTGGTAAGACAAGTTGCTTAGCACAGTTAGAGAATAATCTGATAATTGATTTAGAAGGTGGTTCTCTATTCTTAGATGCTATGGCAATACAAGCTCGAACAATAAACGATCTCGGTGAGATTGCACAAGCGATTAGAGCTAAGAATGCGGAGGTTGGACATAACTTCTATAAACACATAACAATTGACAATGCTACACGTCTTGAAGATATTTGTATGAGTTACGCGTGCACCCTTTACAGGCAAACCGAATTAGGCAAGAACTGGAAAGGAAATGACGTTACTACACTCGCCCGTGGAGCAGGTTACAAGTATCTAAGAGATGCTGTTAAAAAGGTCATTGATATGTTTAAAGAACTTTGTGACGAATTTATTTTAGTAGGACATGTCAAAGATAGTATCACCGATAAAGAAGGCGAAGAGATTAACGCAAAAGAAATCGACCTCGTCGGAAAATTGGGAAAAATCATTTGCGGAATGGCGGATGCTGTTGGATATGTGTACCGAAAAGATAACGAAACACATATCTCATTCAAATCCGGAGGAGATGGAACAATTATGGAAGCAAGAGCTCGCCATATTGCAGGTAAAGACATCATCATTGCCACAGGAGATGAGAATGGAACTATAACAACCTATTGGGATAGAATTTATAAGAAAGACTAAGAATTATGTATAGCACAAAAACAGCAACAATAAACAATAGTGAGTTTACAAGCTCATACATGCCTGTAGGCATCAACGAAAACGTGACTTTGAAAGAAGTTAATGTAAACAAGACATCTCAAGGTCGGGATTTCTTAGAGATAATCTTTGAGAATGAACAGGGTCAGACAGCAACTATGACTGAATGGAAGAACGAGAAGAATATGTGGATTAAGACTGATGAAGATCTTCAGAATCGTGATAATCAGCAGTTTGGTCGTATTCTACAGGTTATAGATGCAGCAACTGGGAGTCATCCGGATTTCGAAGGTTCGTCCTTTGCAGAGATGATTAATTGGGTAAAGAATGTGTTAACAAAAGCTTATGCTGAAAACCTAGCAAATCTTGCACCGATGCGTCTTAAGGTTGTTTACGATAAGAAGGGTTATACGAAAGTTAGCTCTCTTGGTGTTTTTGTTGAACCTATGAGTGTGGAAGAGTCTCAGATTAAGCTTTGGAAGAACGATCTTCTGGAGCGTCCCGTCCAGCCAGATAAGGAAGACGATCCGCTCGGTACAACAGCCGCTCCGGTGACTGCAGACTCTACAGGTGCTGACGACCTGCCATTTTGAAAGAAAAATTTGCGTGCAAATTTGCAAGCAAGTTGGAATTTCGAACAATAAACGGTCAGTGGTGTTGACAACCAAACATAAGAACCTCAAGAACCTCTGGAGCTGTTGAATGGGTCGAAAGACATTAACCAGATGAAACAGAGTCACACGGATGAGAGTAAAGGTCAGTGGTGCTGACAACCAATTTGCTAAGTTGTGAATCAACGTCGTGGGGAGCCAATGCTACTATTAAGAGAGCCATTATCCAAATTATTGGAGGTAGCGATTTTGCAAATAAAGGTCAGTGGTGGAGGTCAACTAAGTTGACCCTTGTTGGTGTAGCAAATGGGCAGGTTACATCGAGAGCAGAAAAGAGCCCTGGTAGGGTGGTATTGGTAAACAAGAGTCTAAGCGGGTTCGATTCCCGTCCCATCCACATAATTTAACATAACGATAAAGAATGGAAGAAAAGAAACTTAAACCAGGAACATCTGAGTATTGGATGGACTGGTACTGGAATCGCGGAGGACGAGAAAAAGTTCAAGCGAGGCGTTATATACGAGAGTATGAACGCGAAAGACAAAAACAGAGTCAGTAAGACAATGTTAAGGACAGTTAACGGGTTCGAATCCCGTACTGTCCACACAAAGCTTAAGCTTATGTATAGTACAAAAACAGCTATCACAATGAGTCTTAGAGACTTGTTGGAAAAAGTAAGCGATTATGACATCTATAGTTATTACTTAGGTGCTATAAAGCCAAAGAAGCTTATAAATAGTCCATTAAGGCCTGATGATAATGTGCCATCGTTCGCTATATTTCCAACGAAAGATGGTGCTTTGTTGTTTAAAGACCACGGTACTGGAGTAGCAGGCAATGCTATTAAGTTTCTTAAGCTATACAGAGGTATTGATAGCCGCGAAGAATTGGAGCGTGAGCTCTTAAAAATAGTCAAGTGGGTAAATCCTAGTCAGACGACACAAAAGGCCGTCAGAAGGGCTGAAAATGGCTCTAGCGAGCTTAACTTCGGCATTGTACGACAACCTTTTACAGAAGTAGATAAACGGTACTGGAAACAGTTCCATATATCTATGAATACTCTTAAGAAATTCGATGTGTTTAGCATTAAATACTTTTTGTGTAACGACGTAGTTCGTGCAATATACAAAGAAGAGAATCCTATGTATGCCTACAAGGTAGACAATAGGTTTAAGATTTATCGTCCATTAGCCAGTAAGTATACTAAATGGAGGACTAATCTAACTAATGCTAATATACAAGGATATAGTCAACTACCAGAATTCGGTAATCTGTTGATTATAACTAAGTCTCTTAAGGATGTAATGTGTTTGTATGAAATGGGATTCAGTGCTGTATCTCCATCCAGTGAAACTACATTTATACCAGATGATGTGTTAGAAAGCCTTAAAGAACGATTCAAACATATCGTAATCTTGTATGATAGAGATGAAGCTGGAGTAAAGAATGCTAGGCAATATAGTAAACGATATAAATTAGATGCTATATTCGTTCATAAGAAGTTTAAGGCAAAGGACATATCCGATGCTGTTCGAGATAACGGATTCTTTGCCGTAAAAGAATGGTTAACTAAAACAGTAGAAAGATATGATTGAATTTTTTGGCGCCTTTCTAGGTGCATGTATAGGAGTAATTGCAGTATATGTGTACTCTTATAAGAAAATTGTAGAAGACGTAAAAAAGCAATATAACGCTGATATACGAATAAAATTCTATGAAGACTAAAAGTAGGGTAAAAAATGCGACAGCTGTCGATGCGTATGGGCTACATTTTCGTAGTAAACTCGAACTCTATACGTATGAAGCTTTTATGAAAGCAGGGATACCTGTTAAATATGAGCCAAAGCATTTTACCTTACTTCCAAAGTTCGAGTTCTTAGGCGAAAAAATAAGACCTATTACATATCTACCAGACTTCGTAGGACGAGGTTTTATAGTAGAATGCAAAGGTCTTATGGGGGATTCGTTCCCTATTCGTTGGAAGTTGTTTAAGTATTATCTTAAACGACATCATGCAAAAACAAAACTATATCTCGTCAGAAACCATAAGCAGGTAGACGAGATGATCGAAGAACTTTTAAAAGCAAGAAAAAATGGAAAATAATTCACACTTCGTAAAGAATGGAAATGTAATTACTCCTAAACCTGTAGGTAGTGACTATAACCTTAAAGCTGGTAATGTATATCGATTAGTAGAAGATAAATATACTGATTTGTTGTATATTACAGAAGATAAAGCATTTGAATTCCCTAAGCGCTATTATAGCACTAAGGAAGATGATACATTTGCAACTAAGGTTATAAACACATTCAATAAGACCGAAAAGCTTACTACAGGTGTATTGCTTTCTGGCATGAAGGGAAGTGGTAAGACGCTTATGGCAAAGAAGATAGCTGAAAAGTCTAATCTGCCTATTATTGTTGTAGACAAAGAGGTTCGTGCTATTGATATAGAGAATTTCTTTGCTCAGATGTCAATAAACGTATGTGTTATATTTGATGAAATAGACAAGTACTGGAATTCTCGTTATTTGCTTGGTTTCTTAGATGGTGTTAAGCCGTCTTGCAAGAAGCTTGTGATTTGCACAGCAAATGAAGAGAAGGAAGTCGATGAGTATTTGAACGATCGTTGTAGTCGTGTACGATATAAGCGTACATTTAATGCTCTCAGTAAGCAGATTGTATCTGGTGTACTTAATGATATCATTAAGGACAAGAAGAAGGCAGAAGCTGCTACAGAGTTTATCATCAATAACATACGTGTAGTGTCTTACGACAATGTTATAATCTTCGGTGAGGAAGTCAAGAATAATCCTGATGAATCATTTGAAAGCATTATAGCAGACCTTAATGTTGAGAAGAAGGATTAATGGACATTTCTATTCCATACTACGAAGACCGTAGTAGAATTTCCAATAGTAATATAGGCTGGTTTCTACAAAAGGGACCAGCCTATTTACATAAAATGCTAACAGATCCTCCACCAGAAGAAAAGAATGCTGTGTTGGAGCGTGGAACAATGATCCACGAATATATTCTGCAGCCTGAAGAGTTCAAAAAAGACTATGTAGTCTGGGACAAAAGTAGACCTTCTTCTGTACAACAGGAGAAGTTCTGTCAGGCGTTAGCATTTTCAACAGAAATAGAGCCTAATAGAGCCATTCTGAGCGCTTTTAAAGATGCTTACAGTACAGCAGGAAGGTCCGAGGACAAAATGCTGTCAGAAGGCCTTAAAATAGCCTCTACGTTGAAAGATTACATAGATTTCCTGAAAGCAAATGATGGAAGAACTATGATTAGTCCTTGGGATGCCAAAATGCTTGAAAAAATCAAGCATAACATTATATCTCACAAACTTGCAGCAGATATCATATGGCCACGTAACAGTAGAGTACGTGGTTTAGATATAGAAGACTTTATTCCGGTGACTGGAGATCCTGGGATATCGCCAATATCTGATTATCACGAATTCCATATAAACTGGGAATTCTATGGTGAGATGCCAATAGCTTGTAAATCGTTACTCGATGGTCTTACTCTTGATTTTAATAATAAGAAGGCTATTATCTACGACTTAAAGACTACACAAAAGCTGTGGCACTTTGAAGATAGTGTAGAGCAATATGACTATTGTAGACAGCTGATGTATTACACAATGGCTGTCGGCTGGTATCTAAAGTATGAGTTAGGAGAAGATTTGAAAGATTGGTCTCACGAATGGTATATTATTGGAATCGACACAACTGGTTCTAATGAAATACGAGTATTTAAATTTACAAAAGATCAAATCTATCCACACGCTGATACGATAGAGCATGCATTAGAACATATTGCTTGGCATCAGGCTACAGGTAAGTGGGAGCATAGTAGAGAATATTATGAAGGCAATGGTTCTGAAACGTTAAAATTATGAATAATACAGAAAACAAAGATTTAGTGAGAGTAGAAGGTATAGTAGAAAACGTGATAGATATTACGGATGCTATATTTGAAGAAGAACCTGTTCTAGAAAACTATGTATATGAGGAAGATATACGAATATATGTAGATTATGAAAATGCAAGTATTAATGCAAAAAGGTTTATAAGAAAAGGAAAGTGGAGCAACAATACAAATGCATCGGAGCACATATCTTAACGTCTACAGATCTTTTAAACGACAAAAGATTGTCAGACGTTAAATATAAAAGGTTTGGAAAAATCTTCGAATACATTCTTTATTTCGATATAAAAAATAGTGCAGATATAAACAGCATTTTGTATAAAGCTAGGAAAGAAAGACAGTACATAAAGCATACATTGGTTGATGGAAAACTGTCTGTATCTTTTTATGCTCAATCAAAATATGTACAGTTGTTAACTGCATTATCGCACAAAGACTATCCACTATTTAACAACTTGCTAGATACAAAAAACCCTAGGGCTTGAGAAAGTCCTAGGGTTTATTTTTTTATTTTTAATCGTCTTGCTTCATTATCTAATTCTCGAAGTAATTACGTTTTTTATCAGAATCATAAATTTGTTCTATGAAATTATGATAAGGTGTTGCTTTAAATATATCTCTTTGCCACTTGTGCCATCCTTCATAAGTACCTGGAGTATATATTATATCATCTTCTTCATCGTCATAACCGTCAAAAGATGACAGAAAGTCTAGGAAATTTCCTTGTGGAGAAATTGTATTAACGACTGTGTTTATAGCAGACTACGTAGCATCTATAGAACCTGTAGCAGGAGATGGAGATTTTGTTGTGTTTAACATATCGTCCAACCTAAACTCCGTATAAGACTCCCACTAAAATGCTCTGGCTATATATGCTAAGAAATCTAAAAGTTTATCGTCATCATCATCTGCTTTTGCGCATAACATAGATACTAATAGAGCTATCATATGATAAGATGCAACTTTAATCATAAACTCTCTAAAATTATATCTATTTGCGTTTGATATCATAGTTGATTTTCTGTCCGAATAATTCGAAAAAAATTCGTCATTTATTTCCTGAATAGATTTTGTTTTCTGTCCAGATTTACTTCTTCTATATCTACCTATCATGTTTATAATAGCGCCAGTAGAAGCTCCACCGGCAACAAATAAACCGTTTCCAAATGCTAATCCTAATACAGAACCCAATCCTATTCCAGCAAATAAATTATTTAAAGCCACTTGATAAACGTATTCAAAAACAGTACCAAAAACGTGATTTTTATACTATTCCATATCATAATCGTACACACGTTTACCGAACGCTCTTTGCAAAATAAGTGGTAAGAATTGTTTATGAATCATAACAAAACATCCTATCCAGCTTTTAGTAATTGCTGCACGTTGAAGAGGTGTAGCCATACCATCTGCTAGTTCTGCTATTTTTTGCACTTTATTTGTAAGAACTTTATCTACATGCTCGGAATATTCATTTGGAAATACTAACCGATGGTCTTCGGATACTGTAAGATCATGAAGTAAAGAACTTCCAGATTTATAGGAGTCCATAAGTTTTTCAAAATCTTCTTTTGAATATTTATAACGTTCGTTTTTCAATTCGTCTTCACTTACATAAGAATTGCCAACCTTGTGATAATTATCCATTACAGATCCAGCTATAATTACTTTTGTTATATAATCTACATAAGATAACATACCAAAGGCATCACTTATACGAGACAATATACGTACCCCACGTTTTCTGTTTGAATTCTAAGTTTTACGTTCAAACTGATTAGCAAGTCTAAATTTTTCGGCAATTAATGTTATGATGTCGTTTGTGTAATTATCACCAACAAGATTTGCACCTCCTATGTTTTTTAAATACACATGTTTTAAAACCCACCAAGTAACTTTTGCTGCATTTTTAAATCCGTAATTCTGGCCGACTAACATGTTTATATGGTGGGCATGTAGGCTAGTAGCCATACCAACCAACGCTACCTTTGGCGACCATCCTAAGTTTCTTGTGGTAGTATAATTCTTAAATTGGTTTAAGAATTTAGTATACTAAAACTCTAAAGGAGTACCCTAAAACAATACTTTGCTATCTCTTCTAACGTCATAAAGATTCATTTCAAGAAAAGTTTTTGCAAAATCTACAGCACCTTTTACTTTGAGTTTTTTCTTAATACTACTTGCAAACTAAGATTCATTATATTTAAACCTATCTTGTCTCATATAATCAAGCAAAAGTTCCAAATCATCACGAATCTTCTATTTTGCTTCATAATAGCAAGACATTTTGTAATAGTTTAACGTTATACCAATCAAATCCGCAGACAGCTATGAAGGATCTTCTAACTTTCTTGTATAGTATTGAGGTATTACATGAAACTCTCTTCCATCTGGATACTAACCTCTTATAGGAGTCCGTCCGTAGCCTACACCAACTTCGTCATCTATCAGATCAAGCGCGCTATTCTATACAGTATCTACAAGATCTTGTTCAGTGAATGATCTAGAAAATCTACCTATACCCAAACCTATGGATTCCAGCATATGTTTTATCAACACACCTATTGCTCCAAAAAATCCATGATTTTTCATTTTCTTCCATATAGATCCAGTCTACTGAGCTAACAAATAATCATCGACAAATTGTCGATTTGTCTGCATAGAATTAGAATCCTTATACGTCTTTAATATAATTTTATATAAATCGTTCAACGGAGTACCTTCTTCACTTACTTTAGAAAATGCTTCAGAATTATCATACCTATCTATTTTTTTCGGTATCATATTAGAACCATAAGAATCATCGAAATCCGGATTACTCCATTTGTTCTCTTCCTTTTTAGCCCAAGAAAAATTAGGAACATACTCCATAAGATTTTCATCGACAGCTACTGCTTTTGTAAACCAAGAATAAGGTTTGTAATATTCTTCTCCTAATTCGTCTGTACCTGAATATCCGTACTGAAGCATTATTTTATAATACTCGACTTCATTTCCTGCAGCAATTCTTTTTGCTTCTGCTTTTAATCTTTCAAATTCGTCAGTGTTTATAAATTTTATATATTTTTTCTACACTTTACGATATGCGCTTCTATATTTTGATAATGCACTATTCTTACGTTTTGCTTTATTTTTAGCTATATCTATCCTTCTATCTAAGTCTTTAAGCTAACCTTTTAAGGTATCTGGTATTTCTGAACCGAGTATATCCGAATTGACTCCTCTATATAAATTGTATATCTCTCTACGTTGCTGAAGCAAATCTTCGACCTCTTCTCCATAATCAACAACCATTCCTAATTCTTGTTCTATGAGTTTATATACGATAGCTTTACCTTCATCGTCCTATTTTAGTCTATAGACAGAATTCTTAGAATGCCATTTTCTAAACGCTTTTATATCAAAATCGTTTTCTTCGCCTCTCAAATATTTATTATACTCTTCTCTTCCTCCCCAAACGTTATCTATATTATAATCAAGTTCAGACTACCAAGCTTCTGTATCGTATTCGGTGTCTTTAGAATCGCTATACAACTCAGAATATAAAGTCTACAATTCTTTTGCTATTTTGTATTCTTCGCTATTGGGATCCTTTAATCTGCCAAATTCGTCTCTATCGCTACGTAACACTTTCTTTTGTATAGAAAGCTATTGATACTACCAAAATTCATCATCTGTAAGTAGTTCCAAATGCCTATGTCCTAGTTCGTCTACAACACCTGGTTTTTGTAGCAATAATGAAATCTCGGTATTAATTGCTCCGATTGCACTTTTTGCCGTAGTGGATACACCATTCCACAGATCATAATATTTTGGTAGCATTTTACGTTCTGTGTATTTAGTTTTCCAAGCGTTTACCATCTGATTCCATTCTATTCTAGCATCTTCTTGATATGGAGCTGTTCTGTTTAATTTTACATCGAGGTTGGTAAGATTATATTTGTCTTTTATTATTTGATTTATTCTCTATATCTCTTCATCATAATCTTTATACATTTTTCCGAAATTTCTATCTCGTACAAGATATCCAGTAGTTCTACCTTTTTCGTCGAACTCGTATAAAAGTTTGATGTCATGAGGATTGATTTTAGATATAATCTTCATAATCTCAGACGCTCTGTCGGTAACTTTATTGTCAGCACCAACCAATGCATTATTTAGCATATTTTCCATCGTTCTGACAATTATGTTATCCATGGAATCTGCGGCAGAAAACATTGCCTCTACTCCATTTATTCCGGTAGATACTATAGACGGATCTGTTTCTAGATTCGATAAAAACTATTCTATGTCCGGATTATTTACCGCTCTACCAGTTTCTTCTAATATGGAATACCCGCTGTTATTCAACAACCTTTCACATAAAGCTAGACCGTCTGTAATAACAGAAGATATATCAGAAATTGTCTGTTTTAACTCTAAAGCGTCATCTTTGCTAATTTTATTGGATTCACTTATCTGTTTGGAATTATATTCGTTTACCAAATCTGTAATATAATCTTCACTTGTAAACATTGTAGACAAAGACTGAATTATATTTTTATATAACCCAAAATTACTATGTATATGGTAATTTACAGATTTAGAATCAATGACAGCATTTTCGTTAACAGCAGCCCTAAGCTGTTTTATGTCATCTAACAAATTAGGTATAACCTAAGATAACATAGATGATATAGCTACGTATCTAACAATTCCTTCGTTTTCAAACATATCGACAAACGTTCTAGCTTCCTGTATTAGCTTATTTTTTTGCACCTATTGCAAATCAGAAGAACGTAATGCGTTTATTCTTATTTTTATACCATCTATAATATTGTTATATAAACTTTCAGTAGGTAAAGCTGCGCTAGCTTCTTTTTTATTTAGTCTACGTTTTATAATATACGGGTTAGTTTCTATTACATTGACTAACAACTGAGCGTGTTTGAATCTATCTAATATTTCTCCATTTAAAATTGCTCGCTTATCCAACTAACTCTATATCTTCTTAACTTCGGCTTTTGATAGTACTTTTCCGTTTTTTATCATTTGTCTGTTATTAAGATAGTCATATACAATTTTTTGATACCTGTTTAATAAGCTTTGATTTGAGTTTATTAGATTTTTGTTTACAAGAAACTATGTTACGGAATTTATAAAATTTACAAGTCTTGTTAAATGCTTTCCATATTTTTTATCATCTAGTTGTTTTGCAATACTAAATAATTCATTTCTAGCTTCTGCATCAGTAATGAATACTGATACAAATTCTCTACTGTTTTTTAAAGCATGCGTTATGGAGTCTACATTATTATAAGCACTATAATTCCCATAATATTCTTTTCGTAACGATTTGAGTAACTTGTTAGTACTGTTTACTAACTATACCTATTCTGGAGTAGCTTTTAGTCTAAAAGCGGACATTGTTAATGAATGTACAATCTCGTGCAAAAACGCTTCAGAAATATAATCTTGCGTAACTTTTCCTATCAAGTTCCTATTGATTCTTATAACAGAAGTTCCATCGGATAATAACTCGCTAGTCATTAACGTAACGTTATCCAAATCAGAATAAAATGTCACAGGTATATCATGTATTTCGAATATATCCGCCAACATGCTATTTTGAATAGAAAATGCAAACGCTTTTTTTAAGCTCTGTATTATATTCTTTGAAGAAACAGTTTCTCCGTTCGCCAACTTGGTATAATTGTCTACGCCTATAGACTCTACAGATGCGCGTCTTATAGAGCCTTCTATGTTTTTATTGTTTATGGCAACATCTGTTTCCTAAGGGTTTATATAACCATCTACAACGTCTGATATATCTGGTTCAGTTTGTTGAACTGTTTTTGTAACACCGTCTGGCGCATCATCATATTGGGCAAGCCAGTTCTTCTTATCAAGAAATTCATCAGAATAAGCGTTACTTTTAGCGATTATTGCAGAATTTCTATCTCCATAATAATCTAACAACTTTTGAAAGAGTATAGAAGGTTGACCATCAGGAGTAAAATCCAACATATTTCCGTTGTTCCTATCGTATACTATATATGCGGCTTCCATAGCAGAATAATTAGGACCAGTTCGCTGATTTCTCAGCTCACTGGACCTAAATTCTTCCTCTGTCAAAGGGTCACCACCAAATGCCTATACAATTTCGTTGAAGCCATCAAAAACTTCTCTATTTTTATAATAAGGACAAAACATAATATTAATCAATTATTTCAGTGGTTCTTCCGGCTCTACCTCTATTATTCATCTTCTTACCAGTTGGTTTCATTACGGTAGTGCCTTCTCCACAATCTTCATGTTTTTTACTATCTGAAGTTTCTACATCCTATACTATTTTAGAAACAGGTTTTGTTTTTTCTTCAGGTTTATCTTCATTTTGGACTTTTTCTATAATCTTTTCTACCTATTCTGAACCCTAAACAGATTTTTGTGTTTCAGTAATTTGTATTAATGGTACCGTGGTCAATTGCATAATGTCTCTTGCGAATTTGTTAAGATTATACTAAGACGGGATATATAACTCTCCGGACTAAAAATCTAGACTATTTCCATGTTCAAGATAAATTTTATCGACAATAGCAGCAAAAACGTGTCTATCTTTGTCCATAGTAGATGAAACTTTAGATACTTCTATTTGACTTAATAATATCCTATTAAAAATATCATTAAAATCACTTGCTACTTTTTTATTAGTCATAGTATTTCTATGTTGAGAATCGTCGCGAGTATTGTCGAGTATTGTCTTTATTTGACTTTCTGCATCAGCAGAATCTCTAAATAATTCCTCAAGCTCACTTCTTCTGCCATTGATATAATCGTCAACATCATTGTCTGTTATATATGATTTATACCACTAATAATCAGTCTTAATAGGAGACGTTATAGTAATTGAAATACGATTGCCTTCCGATATCTTCTTTATAGCTTTTATTGCATTGGCTAAGCCCTTTCCATTTAATGCAACATTAACAACTTTAGGTCTAAACTTTTCTGGAATATTATTTAACGTAGAATCGTTATGTTCCATTTCAGATGGTGTTATATTAAGTATAACATCAGCATCTAAGAACGATTTATACTCAGCACCGTATACAGTAGAAGCAGAAACAGCTTTACCAAATTGCCACTGTTGTCCAACGTTCTTCTGTGCCATAAATTGATCAGGCTACATAAACATATCAGCATTGGTAGATCTATACATATCTGGAATTTCGCTAGAATTCCATACAACACTTAACTCAACATTTCCAGTATTATTTTTTACAACGTTCAAAACTTCTTCTCTTACAGCATCTTCAGAAGTACTGCTGATATATTTATTTTCAGCAAATATAGAAGGTTTATCGTATCCAGAAAATAATTCAAACAACTGTAACTTCTTATTCTTATACCCAGCACGTTGTGCAACAGCATATACAAAATACGGAGCGAGGTTGTGGTCTTTTCCATCTTTACCTCTATATTTTCTTCTGACTTCACCAATCTTTCTATACAGTATACCAGACGGAAGTTTAAAAAAGTATCCTCCGCCGGAAGTAGTTTCAGTGAATGCTATAAAAGTTCTGATTGGAGTTTTCAATCCTTTTACCATTGCCGTCTTGCCTAGAACAACTTCTCGCATTCCTTTTTCACGATCACTAGGCGTAAGATATGCTTGGAATTTTCTTGTACTAATTCGTTTAGGCATCTTCCAAACAGGAACTATATTTGAATCGTAACTATAATTCCTTCCTATAGTCTAAATATAATTTTCAGCTATCGTGTTTACCAACTGAGCTCTAGTAAATCTACCTCCTGGGGCAATTCCTCCAATAGCCCTAAGACCTATTTTATTTTTTTCATATTCAGTAGAATTTAAATATCCTAGAGCTTTTGATATAGAAGCGTCATACTATTTTCTGTATGCAGGAGGGACTAAATGGAAGAACGAGTTACTCGTATTCTAGTCATATGCAGAATAATATGCGTAAAACGCAAGATCTTCAGCAAACTTTCTAACTTCTTCATTCGGATGCTATAAAAGCTAAGCAAACGCCGCAGACAATCTTACTTCGTCTTTGTTTCTATTATCAGTCTAAGACGATCTTAAGATCATTCTACCTATTGGATAATTCTTAGTAGGAGTAAGAGGGCTTATATAGACAAGAAGGTCGTTTAATATTCTACCGTTTGATACAAGACCCACATATTGTTTAGTATCTGAAGTTTCTTTTATTTTACGGATAAGGCTTCTTGCACGAACAAAAATTGACTATTCTTTATCGTTACCAAACAATAGCTTCTTAAATCTTTCTGATACGGCTACCCGATCACCATTTTCAGTAAAGTCGAGCATATCTGAATCAGGATCTTCTTTTTTATTTCTCTTATATATTCCAGGACCAAACGACATTAAAGAATTAAATCTTGCTACATTTTCAGCAGCGTGGGATATACTCTTTAAAGAATTTTGATTATATATAGGAGAATATAACTTAAGACGTTCGCCGTGTTTACCTAAAATTTCGGCATCCCCAGATATAGACATCATCATAGTCTTAAATACATCTTCAAACAACGGATTAGCCATAAACACCTGCCCTGCTAAAATTTCTCTACAATATTTATTAGCATTTCTAAGCTTTCTCATTAAGAACGTACTGTTGTAGTAATACATCAGCACTTCTCTGGATACATCTTTCGGATCATATTCGTCATTGTCAGACTTCTTTAAATCTTTAGTAAGTTTTCCAAGAAGTTTTTGATCAGTTACAGTAAATAACTGAGAATTATTTATAAACGTATAAAGTCTATTCTCAAAGTTTATTTTTTCATAAAACGTTTTGCCAAACTTTTTGGTATCAATTTGCGAATTCTAAACAAGTTCGTTTAATGTTCTTGCGTATTTGTTCAAATCTTGATATGCAATTAGACAATGTAAATTAAATATTAAACTTTCTACAAAATCTTCTGCATTTTTGCTGTTTACTTTGTTTAAGTCGTACACAAAATTATTAATTGAACGAATTCCTTCTTCGATATCAAATACAAGTTTCTTTTCAAAACCTTCTGGAAGTTTATAATCAGTATCGCCTTTTTCTTTAGATTGTTTTTTAGATTTCGTTTTTGAATCTTTATCTTTTGACTAATACTCAAGATATTCTATATGATCCTTCCATTTGCCGTATAAATCATGTTCGGTAGCAATATCTTTCAATATTTTTACATACCTCTACATTAATTTCTGACGTATGATATTCTTGCGATACGTACCACTATCATCTTCTACAATAAGCCCGTCCATGTTTCGCCCATATACACCGCCGGCATTATTTACTGCGTCAGAAAATTCTTTCAACAGCGGCTGTGCTAAAAATGAGAACGTGGACAAACCTTTACCTGCACGCAATAACAATACAGCATGATTATACGTATTGTTATTTAAATTAAGATCAAATACATATGAATCCTTTGCTACGTCAACATGTGCATTAACCATAGCAGAAAGCCAGTCAGATATACGCTATTTATCGTTTCCATATATCCTATCGAGAGGATTTAAATCATAAGCCTTTCCTGCGGAACCAAAATTTATTGTCAAATGCGTAAACTATGTCATTGCAAGATGCGGAATACTCAATGCGAACGGAGAAATTCCATCTTTACCGACTTTGAACTCCATTTTCTTTCTAGACTGGAACGAAGGCATTAACTCAGTCATGCCAGTTATATATCCCTATTTCTTTGGACGAATCCTCTTTAAAAAGTTGTCTTTTACTACATTAGTTATAGCATCAATCGAAGCTCTTGCGTTTGCGAAATTCTTTTCATCCGATACCAAATCAATATAGTCCTGCAGTAAGTTGTTTGCTATTTTCTTCTACATTTCCGATATATCAATTCCGCTTGGATCTTCACCAAGAACAGTAGATAATTCTTCATCAGAAGCAGATAACCTTTCTCCATCACTGTATGCAAATGTAGATAAATACAGTTTGTCAACGTCGAAGTCAGAACCTGTCTAAGCAGTAAATTCTCTAGGTACTATAATAAGGTCTCCAGATTGCTCAGGTATTACATCTGCTACAATGAATGAGAACATTGACGACATACCCTGTGTAGGAATACGATAACCAATACCAAAAGGTTTCGGATCAGATTGAGATCCATCTAATTTATTACCAAGTATAATATCGTTATCTATCAGCCACTGCCTCTATTCTGTAAACGATTTATCTTTCAATTCAGAAGGAAGGACACTTCGTAAAAGATTCATAGAAAGTATGACTTCCATAGAACCTTCTTTTGCGTTCCATTTTAACTCTCTACCTCCATTATACTGTATACCGACATTAGCAGAACCATATCCAGCAAAACCAAACATAGACTGCTGAATTGCAGTACCACCGTTAGTATGTATCTCTACTATATCTTTATTTACATGAGACGAAGTAGACATTTCAAAAACTTCTCTTTTGACAAGAGAACTAACAACACCGCCGTCATTAATTATAGCTTTTGCGATATCTCCCAAGTTATTGTTATCTACGATTCGCAATAAGAAATTCTTTACTTTTTTATAACTTAATTTGCCATTTTCGTAGAAATCAGAATCCTCACGAAGCACTCCACACTAAGTTAGAGCGCTTATATTACGCATGATAGATTTTTTTATTTCAGAACCAAGTCTTATCTTATGATTTGATTTTCCAAGCCCATATTGTGTATCGTCTATTATATTTGAGAAAGCAATCTTAAACATCTATGTACCTATTGCACGTTCGTCTGCTTCATGTGCTTCTGTATTAAGCTGCATTCTTAAATTTTTAAGATCTTGAATTTCCACAGTAAGTAAATCATCACCTGTACGATCGTTTATATCGCCAGTTTCTTGATCAATATATTTATTACTGTTATTCTAGAACTGTTTGCTAAGTTTACTTAATATGGTTTCGGATTCCATAGCATCAGCAATCTCTTGATCTGTTGGAGAATAGGATTCTTCATTCTAATGAGCCTCTTTAAGTTTTTTTATAGCCTTCGATTTAGTAGTTTCCATTAATTGTGCAGCTTGTGCGGGAGCACCTACTTTCACAGCACTCTTAAATGAAATCATATCCAATTCGTTATCCTTTTTGTTCATTCTATTATATATAGCTTCTCCTACATCAGTTGACTACATATATTTAAACATGGGGAATATGGCCATTTTATCATAAATAGGTTTCATATAAGAGAAATCGTCGCTGACTTTTACAATATCGTTTTGATAATACGACATCTTTAACGCGTATAATTCAAACTTACTAACAATTTCTCTAGCCTTAGGATCGGACATCCATTCTGTGCCATTGCCATTCTATATTAAATTGTACGCTATCTCATCACTATAACCGTCAGCATCCTTTTCCCACTACCACAAACCAAGTCCTATACGTATTTTACGATATAATGCAGGCCTGATAAACACCTGTGCATCAGATACTGTAATACCTGTATAAGGACCAACTTGATCGTTAAGTGTATTTTTTATATAAGACTTTTCGTAATCTTTTAAAGAATCATATGCAAATTTACGAACCCTCTTGTTTCTATATATCGCATTTATAACATCTTCATCAGAAAGTTTTATAGATTTATCGTTAGCGATACTAACTATATGTTTTCGTATTTTATCTATATAATTGTTGTTTGAAGTTCGTATTACATCTACGATAAGTTGAGTTTCAAATGTATTAGAAATAGTCTTTAATATAGCAGATGGTACAATAAGGTCTTCTACAACAAGATTTGTATACTTAGTGTTTTTTAAAGTGGGATCCTATGCTATCTCCCATTCTGAATAGTCTGGTCGTATTTCACTACCAGGAGACATTGTTCCTCCCAAACGCTTTATTTTATCACTGAATGTATCATAAATGTTATTTACAGAAAGAGTTACGTTTTCGGCTTTTGTATTTTTATCGAGCTGAATAGACATTTGCACCTCGGATTTCTTGTCGTCAGGATTAAGCTTTCTTTTAAAATAAGCAGGATCTCCGGTAATAACTTTTTCTACCTCGATTATAGAAATAGCAGTATTGGCTACATGATTTGCAATAAGAGAAAAGAACGCATTTCCTAATGCATATTTCTACTTGTCTCTATGTGCATTTTTATACAGATCTCCAGTATCCATACTGTCTATCATTCCTGATTTTATATAGTCCTCTATGTAAGGACGCAATAGCTATTCAGGTACGCCAGTAGGTATATACAATCCAGAATCTTCATCATATTTGGCCATTTTTAACGGAGAACTTTCGGTAGACAATTCTTCAAGTTCTTCGTACGCCATATTAACAAGCTTTTTATTTATCTAATTCAAAAGATAATCGTTAGCCTGTTCATTTTCGCCAAACAAAGAATTCTTCAAATCATCTAGAAATTGTCTAATAAGTTCAAATCCGTCATAATCCTAACCATCTTTAGATATTGATGATTCAGTAACCTTATTATATCTAGATTTTCCTGCTAAAACGTTATCGACTTCACCGGACCTGATTTTTTTCTATAACTCAAATAACGCTTGTATATGATGATTGAGATTTAAATCGTCATTTCCGTTTATCTGAAGTGTATGATATGTTTCCGGTATACCATCCAATATGTCGTAAAAATATCTAAAGAATCCTCCGTTTCCGTCACAATTAAGCAATCCTGTTTTAGAATCGACAGTTCCTGAAAAATTATCCAAACGCATGCTATTATCGGACATCATTTCTTTAATGTGTTCCGCACTATAGTATCCTATAAGAGCATTTATTTCATCAAGAACATACCCTGCAAATATATTAAGTGTACTGAAGTCAAACTTAGGCATTACAGTACCTGTATTCACATCTACAGTATAACCAACATTATTTACAGACTTTTGTTTTAATGCTAAAATTGGAGACTTTTTTATTCTTATTTTAATAGGATCGTCTTCCTCCAAATTGTCATACCACTTAAAAGCTGCAGACCACCATCTACTTTCAATACCTCCATACCTCTTATCTTTTGGATTGTATGGATTAATTTTAGAAAACTCTTCGATTATAGTATCGTCTAATACTCCAACTTCGCCACTAGTCCACATCCTAGAATGTGATAGTTTTAAAAATGGACTTTGTATCGAATCCCAAGACTTTTTATCTGCCATTGTCGGTGACAACAGACAGTTTCGTTCTGTTATCATCATTTTAGCTATGTAATCTTCTTGAGGAGTTATACCGAAATAATCTCCACCTTCCTATGTATCATCATCCCTTATACCAACAAAAGCTCTAGCTTTTATTTTAGTAGACGGATCATTTTCATCTACTTGATCAGCACATACAGTTGCTAACAATGAATGCTAAGAATACGCAGATTGTTTCAATTGGTCTGCATAACCGGTTTCTGGAGTGTTTAACCAATTTATTCTATCTGTAAAATGGCTATTTAGATTCACTGGATACAATCTATTTCCGTTTGCATCTTTTACACTAAAATCTTGCGGAGAAGGATACGCAGAATCCCATGCAACAGCTAATAAATGAATTTGTGAATCATCCGAGTATCCTGTAAAAATCTCATCCAATTCTCGTCCACCGATCTGATTACGTTTTTTGTTTCCGCTTTTATTCTTACGTATCTAAGCAATTCCTTGTATAATATCACCTATAGATCCAACATCACCAGAGTCTATTGCAGATTTCATAAGTTCTACCTATTCGGCATCGGTCATTTGCTTACCAGCAATTTTTTCTGATTTATCGTTTCGTAATATATTTAAAAATATACCTAATGATGACAAATCACAATCAATTCCTACAGTATTCATGAGATCTATAAAAGAAGATCTCAAACTACGAAGGTTGTTTATTGCATCTTTTGAATTTAAAGATTGATGAAGACTATTATACTTATCTGCTACTATTTTTGTAAATTCTGGATCAACAGATACGTCTTGTTTTTCTTCATTAAAAGAAAGAAAACTGGACGCAGCGAGATTTTTCGACCACAATTTCAATGTATTTCTAGCAGCAGTCAAGAATTCGTCTATCTAGAATGACCATATTCTGTGTCTATCAGCAACAGCTTTATCTGTATTTGCTATAATAACCGGACTATCTTCTTCAGCTATATTTGCTGCAGCAGTAGCTAAAACTTCATCCGAAGCAAGACCGCTAAAGTTTCGTTGTTTTGGATTAGAGATAGTCAATAAATCTATATTTTGTTTGCTACTGTTTATAGCATTAAACAGTTCGCTTCTAAGCATTGCTGAACCAGATGTATTTTTGAGCGCGTATTTACTTAAGTATTCATACATAGAATAATAAAAATCCTATGAATTTTTTCTACGTTCTATAGCACCCATTAAAGATGTACGTTTATATATGTATCCGGAATCCGGATTGGTTTCTAATTCACCAAACGAAGTTATCCACCAAAGATCTTTATGTAGTTTTCTTATTGTTTTATCCAAATCAAAGAAAAGAGGTGTATTATAATCGTCAATTTCAACTATATATTTGCTCTTTCCATTCGGCATCCATACTTTTTTGTATTGCGGCATTCTGGATAAAAAGAATTTCACGTGATTAGAAACATTTTCAGACCTACTATACTCTAACGCAAACTTGTCCCAAGTATTTTCCGGCTTTTCCTCTTTTTTTATAGGATCTTCGTTTTCTTCTGCAGCAGGATCTTTTGATACATCTTCAGGTTGTTTATCAGGTTTCCTTCTTTTTACTCTATATCCATATTTATTAAACTCGGCAATTACGTTTTCGAATAGATAGTCTTTATTGTTTTTAATATCTCTCAATCTATCAGCTTTTTTCTCGTCAGATTGCTCTTCGATCATTTCATCTACAAACCCAATTATTATCTCCAAACCCTCTTCGCTGGCCCACATTTCCAATTCTTTTTGGGTTGCGAAAGGTATATTTGCAAATATCCTTCTTACAACAGCATCCATTCCGTCGAGAAGTTGGTAATAGTGATCTATATGTTTAAGATTATCGGTTACTTCTTTTGGATATCCAGGAACATAACTTGTAGCAAATACGCCAGAATCGTAAGCTTTCCTAAACTCCTAAACAGAACTGTCATCTAACTTGGAATATTTCTTATATTTTCCAGTCTATACGGCATTAAATACAGAACGATAAAGTTTTCTGTTTCCAGTAACAAGTATGAAATCGAGAATATTTCTCCACAAACGTCTAGTAGAACCTAATAACGTAGTATCTTGATTTAACATTACATCTTTAGCGAATGCATCTGCCATATGTTCTTCTATATCTCTAAGCTTGACACCTGGTTTATACAGCCCGTTAGCTTTTGCATAAGCTTCGTATATCCTTCTGCGTGTTTTTGTATCGTGTATCAACAGATTAACATAGTGCCACGCCTCATGATAACCCATGCCTTTATTTCCCCTAGAAGATAACTTTATCACACCCATTAAGGTTCCAGTAATAACATTCGTCACAACATTTGTAACACCAAAAACGTCTTCGCCAGACATACTTTTCATTACTGCGTTAGTAACAACAACATTGGATTTATCTATGCCAAGTGTCTCACAGATCCAATCACGTTCTCGCTCAGCATCTATTGTAGCCAAACCACCAGTCTTACTAAACGCACCAGTAACAATCATTCCGGCGTTGTCAACATCCTCATTTTTACGTACAGTAACGTTAAACTTGCCATTATTAAACAATTCAAGCCTAATAAATGCCTAACCTGTAGCCCAATATTGAGGAAGCATCATTTTTCTAACGTTCATCTTTAACTACAAGTCTTTTATGTCGTAAGACGTGCCGTGTTTTTTGTTATGTATATCTAGAGCTTCTTTTATTTTTTGCTTTGCTGCATCTTCGACCTCTTCTTGACCGTCCAACTAAATCTTATCTGGATCTACACCTTTTAACACATAAATAGCAGATGTGCCTCCGTTTTGCTAAGAAATCATACTTTGTGAAGCCTCCTACATAGCTTCTTGAAGTTCTTCACCTTCCGGAAGAACAGTAACGTCATTCAAATCTTTATATATAATCGGATTTGTTATTTCTTTAACTTCGTCGTTACCATCTACAGGATGTGTAGAAGTATCTACAGCGTCTTGCGCGCCTTTTACTGCAACTCCGTTCGCAAATACATAAGGTGCAAAAAATACATTTGAAGACACGTCAGTTTTTACTTTCTGATTTTTAAGCATCCACGCTAAGTACGAAACTCCCTTTTTTGGTTGTGCCTACCCGTTAACCACGTTCATAAAATCTCCCAATCTGAACGTGAACTATGGACATCCAAACAAAGAAAGTTTAGAATCTGCTGTGAGTTTTCCAGTATGCTGCCTAATCATATACGAAAACAAAGTGGAAAGCGCACTAGAGTCTACGGTATTTATATACATAGCTTTACTCATAAAATCTATATCCGTATTCCAATGGAACTACGTAGCAAGTGCATTAATGACTTCCATTTTTACCTGAGGATCTTGGAGCTGCTGCTGTGTATAACTTTTATATTGTACACTATCCCCTCTAGTTATAGCAATGTGTAATTTTGGTACAGATTCACCTTCCTATATACCATACCACAACTATTTACTCAAAAACTAAGCAATAGGTGTTTCTTGTAACTTAGGTTGATTTTTTGCAAGAGTATTTTGCCCACTGTGTATAAACAGTTCTATTATTTCTTGATGTATAGAATCATCAGTAGTTCCAAGATTTATCTACCTCGTAAGCAATAAGAATAATATCTCAGCTGCGCTCGGAAGATATCCTTTTTTATTGGTATTTACCCAATTACCTTCTATATCCTATTCCAAGCAAATTACAGGATTTTTTATACCAGTTCCTATAAAAGAGACCTCCGATTTTCCGTTCACCAATCTAACCTGAGAGTTGAATTTTTCTTCTGCTAGCATTACAGGAACTTTTACAGAAGGATCAAACAATGAGCGAACCATCCAATATAACTTACCAGATAACCCCTTTCCTCCAAATGTAGTTTTACTTGGGTGTAAAACATCATTTATTTTATATCTGTTGTTTTTAGAAGCAAATAAACCCCTACCAAAACCTATTTGTAGAGTTCCGTTTTCAAGTTTAGTCTGTATCTCTTCTAACGAGTCTTTACCGGTAACAGGTCTATATTCGGGTAAACCGGTAGTATCATTAGTCTAGTTATCGAATTTACCATTAGATTGTCTAACAGAAACTGGTATTACGTCGTATCGTACCTCTTTTGGTACATTTACTGTTCCGTCATTATTTACGGTAGCGTATTTATCTATGATTTGATTTCTGAAATTACGTAGCTTTTCAACTTCCTACTTTGCTCTACTTCTAGAATAAATTTTTCTATTTTTGTGCGCAAGAGATTGTCTTACACGATCCTCTTCGGACTCCCAATACTTTCTTATATATTGTGCCTTATCTAACGTTTTATTTGTCTTTCTAGCTTTTTCCCAGCTTTCGGTCAAGTTTTCTGTAACAAGTTTTGCCACAGCTCTTTTATACGCAGATATTCTATCTTCAGTAGTTGTGTTTTCTCCAAGCAACGCGGTTTCATCCAACCCCAAAGTTTCAGCTACGGCTCTCCAATTCGCACCATAAGATAGAACATAGTCAAGAACGTCATTTTCTGTATTATCTATATACGAATTTTGATCCTTTATGGAGATTGTTTTATATAGAGGACGTAAGAACACCAAATATGTATTTTCGTCGTCTTCTAAAGCGATAGCGACAGTAAGCATGTCCCTATCATCTGTATATTGTAATTTCTTATCGTGGCGTTTTATAGGATCAGAAACAACATAGAATTTATTTGTAGAAGCAAGCCATCCAGGTTGTATTAATTTCTTTGCAAGTTTTACACCAGATGCTATAGGTTTTCTAAATTTCAACTATTCTTCACCTACAACCATCTAGACAGTCTATTCTTCTTTCTTTCCATTCTTCTTATTTAATACCTTAAATGGGTTATAAAAGAATGTACTAGAAACTATAGATGACACATCGTCATGATCCAAAACAGAAACTTTTTCTTCCTAAGACATGTTGCCATTTGGAACTTCATCTAAAGATACAGTAGCACCTTCTGATTCTAATTGCAGTTTAGCTTCGTCTAGAAGAGCATCTGAAAATAAATAATCTAACGGTGTCCACTGTTTTCCATCTTCTTCTACAATAAACGCCTATCCGTCTTTATAAACAACAGAAAGAGGATCTACTTCATCAGAAAATCCTTCAAACGGAGGTTCTATTTCTGGAGAATCCTAATCGTATACATCCAACGGATCGTTAGACGGATCGTATGTATCAACTGGTGGTTCAAGTATAGGTTCTGGTTGCTATACGTCTGGCTCTAATACGTCAGAAGAATTTTCTGGTAAATCTACAGAAGGATCCAAATGAGGTGCTTGATCTTCATCTTTATCTCTGTCATCGTCGGAAGGGGAATCAACAGCAGGTGGCGCAGGCGGTGTATCGTCTACAGCTTGTCGATTGGCTTGCTCCGCTTCTGGAACTTCTTCAGCGGGTTCAGGTTCCGGTTCTGGCTCAGGTTCAGGCTCCGGTTGCTGTTCTTCTGCAGCTGGCTAAGGAGCAACTTCAGGCTGTTCAGTAGGTTCAGGTTCTTCTTCTCCTGTTTTTTCTTTTTCAGCACGTTTTCTCTCAGATTCTATCAGTTTCTAAGCAATCTCTTCTGCCTTCTTTTCACTTAGCTATTTCTCATTATTATATTTCTATCTTAAGTTCTTCTCAGAATCACTCATTTGTGCACCTGGTATATTAGATGCTTGATTGCCATTCTGTTCTTCCTGTTGCTGCTGGCCACTTTCTACAGATTCTTCAGGTGTCTGTTTTTCGCTAGACTCATTTTCAGATTCTTCCTAAGCTTCTTGTACGTCTTTTTTAGAAGAAGTCATTGGAGTCTCTTCTTCCCATCTGCGATTTGCTATTTTTCTACGTTCTTCTGTCTCATGCAACTAGTCTTTTATGTACGCCCAAGCTGCTTTTTTACTCAGTTCGTACAAATCATGTTGCTTTAATGGATCAAAACGTTGCGTAACTTCTTCGTCCATTTCGACAGACTGTTCTGCCTTTCTTTTGCTATATTCTTTACTTATAGCAGATATTGGATTGTTTTCACTTACATTATAAAAAGCTTTCTCAAGAGATTCTGGGTTTACCGCTCCAAACTTATACGCAGCCGCAAGAACCTGTTGCACATCTTTTATGGCGTGCATGAGAGAATATTCTCCAAACAATCTGTCGTATTCTTCTTGGTCATCGAAAGAAACAGGATCTTTTTCGAAATATTTTTCATACGTATCTGCATATCCTGGAGTATTGTCGGGATTAAGATTCTATTTCTCTCTTTGCTATAACTGCTTCAATTGATCGTCCAATCTAGATCTTATACCTTTCAATCTGCGTACGTCCAGATCCAACCCAGTAATACGTTTGAACATATCAAGAAGCTCTTCTTGATTACGAGTTACATTTTGTATATATTTTACCCTAGCGGCTTGAGATGCTTCTACAAACAAAGCAATGTGATTTAACACATAAGATCTCTTTACTGCGTCTCTATCCTAAGAAAGATCGTAAGCTTTATTTAAAAGATCGTCACGCATGCTTTCATTGTCGTATGCGCTAGATAAAAAAGCTTCTACGTTACTTGCACCAGAATTAATAGCAGCTTGTCTAGTAAACGCGCTAGACATAAACTCGCGCTTTCCTAATATGGAAGACTTCCAATCTTGTTTTACCTTTTGCTCAGCAGCTTTACGAATGGCCCTTTTTATAATTGGATCATTGTTCTTACGAAGCTCCATCACTTCTGTAATTTCGGGGGTATATCCAAGTTCATCCGCAATAGCATCTACTAATATAGTTTTATCTTCATCTTTTGATATTTCAGTAAAGAACGAAATTGCTTTATCTAACCTTTGTTTTCTAGAACCTTTTATTGATGATTCTCCTCTAACATCAAATTTTCTAGAAAAATACTGAACCATTTCAAAAAGTTTTGGAAACTGTTTCTTTAGATTTTCATATTCCTATGTTTCTGATGCTACAGTTCCAGCTATACCGTCCTATTCTTCCTTTTGTCTAGCCTCTATTAGATCGTATATCTGTCTAGCTATATTATTCCTAGACTCCTCCATCTAACCCAATCTAAGACGTCTTTCAGAAACAGTTTCTTCAGATTTATCCAAATCTGTCAATTTTTTTGCAGCGTCTATTACGTACTACTTATATCTAGGATCTTTTCTATTGATGCCCTCTTCTTTAAAATTCTCATTAAACGTATCAGAAGTCATCGCGAAATTCATATTTCGCAACATCAACAGGTCGTTATCTATAGCTTCGTCAGTTATATCTTTATTCTAAGAAAACTACTTGCCTTTAAGATCGCGTAATGCTTGCGAAAGTCTTTGATAATTTACACCAAACTTTTGCATTGCGTCGTAAAAAAGACTCATATGCTATTGATCCTGTACTTGATTATAGTATTCACCTACAAGTCTAGATATGACATTATCGCTCTTCATTTGCGACACAACTCCACGCAAGTTTTCGTTGTCTGCAGTCCATATGTTAGATGCTCCACGAAGAGCACCGGAGAAATACATTGACGATAAGAATCCAACATTAAACGCACGCTAGATATTATCTGTCGACAATTCTGGATCCCAAGAATGAAGACCAAGATAGTCTGGAATAGCTTCTCCAGCAAGTTTTACGGCTCTAAAAATACCATCTACAGGTATCATAGATTTGTCTGAATTAACATCGTCGTACAGACCTCTTTGATACCTACTCTAAAGTATTTCCTGTACAACTTCCTCACCACCTTCTGTTATACCTTCTCCAAGCAGCAAAGCCTATCTTTTTATCAGCCAATCTCCCAAATGTTTTTTATGCAAAAATCCTTTAGGTAAATCATCATTAAAGAACTTGCTTGCGACTTTTCCAACAGTGTTTCTTTTTACTGCAGACAAAAGAGTTCCAAGTTTTGTATCTGCTATCTATTCTCCAGCATGTTTTACAAATTTATTTAACGCACTACCACCGTAAGACATGAAAGCCAGAGATTGAAGATAATCGTGCGCAGCCAGTGCGTTATTTGCTCCTATAAGAGTATTTATACCTTTTCTAGCTTCTCGTTTTTCTTTTTCAAACGCAGGATCTCCGGTTTGGATGTCATGTGCTATACCCAATTTAAGAAGTTGCTGTTCATCCAGAGCGTCTACATTATACCCAATACTCTTTAATTTACTTTTTAATATATTTAAAATATCTGGCAGATTTCTGTTTCCTTCTAGTGAATTTTGAATCACCCTGTTGGTCACACCTTCTATTTTTTCTAGAGCAGTCTCTTCTTCTCTGGATAACTCCGCTGCTGCAACAGGAAGTACATAGTTTGGAATCTACGCTACTGCTTGTGCAGTTGCCAACCAAGGATGTCTTCTAGCTAACAGACCAAGACCTTTTGTTACAGCTACGTCATACCCTATAGCTCCGAGCTAATATTTAAATAAACCTACAGTAGATGCGATTTCTGGTATAGAATATAGGAACGTGTTTATTGGGCTCAACGCCTACCTCCATAGAGGTTTTGCCATCCATTCTTCTTGCTCTGCGATATAATCTTTTGATATATTTGGGTCAAACACACCTTTTATCCCCCATATTGTACCATTGATCATATCGTTAATATCGTCATCTATATCTATTACTTTTTCGCGTATCAGGTCTTCATTATAACTCTTCCAGTTTTTTATTTTTTCAGAGTCTATCGGTGATTTATATGCGTCTGTTTCTTGTATACCTTTGTACAATCTTCTTATTGCATCTAAATCAGCAGGATTACTCTTATCTAGAGATTCTACGTATTTGTTTTTTATATACTCTGTATATTGAGATATCCCACTGTCACCATGAAGCCAATCTCCTTCAGACAAAGCATGTCCAAACGCAGTGGCGTGGTCTACTAAATCAGTTAAGTGTCCTACAATAGACGCAACACCGGTACCGATAGTTTTTGCAGCTTTATTCAGTATCGGACCATTGTATCCAGTAGAATCTATAAAATCCTAAATTTGTTTTGAAGCTCTTCTAGTACTTTTGTTCCACGATCCAACAACATCTGCTGCATTCATATTATCAGCGTCGTACATAAGTTCCTAAACGACTTTATGGCTTCTGCCCTCTCCCATAAAATAGTCATCGTATTCTTTTATTTTAGAAACTATTTCTTCGTACCTATCTGACAAACGATCGGCATCTGCGTTTTTATTATCTCTTAATTCGGATTGTATTTGATATAATTCCTATTTTAGTTTTAAATAATCCTAAACGAATTCTAGATCTTTCTAATCTGTATTTATGTCGTATAAATCGGCAAGATCTGCATTGTATGAATCATCAACCCACCTTTTACCAAAATAATTAAGTCCGTTTTTCAATAATTTGGCTTTAGACGACATACCTGTTACGTAATCTAGGGCGTTTAGAGTATAATCTAAAATACCACTGTCGTCATCCAATGTGGGGGCGTTCTCGTAGGTGTTGAACATATCAGACGTTCCAAGGGTGCTTTTTACTTGTTGGAAATCTGGATGTTCTTGTAAATATGTCTACGTAGGTCCATTTACGTCATTGTATCTTTCTAAATCTTTTTGATACATATAACGCCCAACATTTATATCATTGGGCGTTAATGAACCTGCACTTGGATTTTTTAACTTTCTCATATTGTTTTATTTTATGGTATTGCTGTATTCATCTTTATACTAGGGTTCTATAACCCCAAATACTTTCCGGCGTGTATGTTTCCTCCAAGACGTACGTCTGAGTCAGAATTTGGATTCATATATAAATTAGACACCGCTTGTCCATTGATTCCAAAGTTAGGATTTTCTCTAGTAGAAATTCCCATATCAAAGGCACTTATTCCACCAGGAAGTTCTTCGTATCTTACATTAGATCCTCTTCCAGTCTTTTTATAAAATTTTACTGGTACGTACAGATGAGTTACACCGTCTACTCCTAATATAGAATATATTTTTCCTACGCCTTTCGCGTATAAATTTTCTCTATTTTTATTAAGTATTTTTCTCCTCGAATCGGTATATTCTTTCATTTGATCTATCTAATCCTGACTGTATCCTATACCATAACTATTCGCGGTTGTTTCATCAGTATGGTGCGTTCTATTTATAAAGTCGTCATCGTTACAAACATTCATCATTGTATCATCTCCCGATACTGTACTACGATTGCACCATTTTGCAAACTTGGCAGGATCGTATGACTACGATATATCATTGATAAAGTTCTAATTTGCAACTCTAATTTCGCTAAGCTAACTTTTACTGAGACGTTTTCCGCCAAATATCTTCTTGTCAAAAGAGTACGGTAAAGAGAACTTTCCTGTAATTCCTTCGGAGATATCGCTATATCCGTATCCAGGTGTAATGCCAATATTTATACGATCTGTAGACAAACCTAACTTATTATCAGAGGGTGCTATATAATCAGAATTTTCACTACGATTAATTGTAGTATTCTTAGATAGAATATTTCCGTAATTTCTATCTATAATTTCTTCATATGCTTGCGGCCACAGGGCCCCTTGACTCAACGGGTCGAAATCCGTATAATCTAATATTCCGTTACTTTTACCAACATCCGTAGAAGCCATCGCTGCACCTAAATTATTCGCAAGCTACCATTCATCTTCGTTAAAATAATCTTCATAATCATACCCTAATCCAGATGTACCAGTACCTTTTTTACCACTACCTGTTCCTGTAAGAGCTTTTAATTGTAAAGCTTGACGTTGCAATTCAAGTGTAGCAGAATCTACTTGTTTCTTCCATTGATTCATATCTTGCTACATTTTAAGCTTCTCCATTTCCAGATAGTTGTCATCATAGTTATCTTCACGATATGTCCTACGCAAATTTGCATTAACTATGGCATCGTTAAACATCTGTCTTGCAGCATCTTCATCACCCGTGATATCCAAATATCTAGCATACATTAAAGATCCCTAAGGTGTATTCTTAAGTTCATTAAACTTATCTTCTGCAATTTTACGTAAATCGTTTTCCGAGATTTCTTTAACTTGATAAGTTATTCCGTTCCTAGATTCTGTACGTATATTTGGTTTTAAACCTTCAAAATAATCTTTAGAAAACGCAGATATGTTGTTAAACGGAGTAGGACTCATTTTATCCCATATACCTTGTCCGTTTTCCCCAACAGTCGCATAGGTAGATAAATCTGGACCATCATATTTAGCGTAAAGTGGATTATACAACCCTGCCATTTCTAGCTATCGTCTTGCTTTCAAATACTCTCTAGCATTTTCTGCGCTAGTTTTAATCATAGCTATATCTCCGTATGGTAGTCCTGCTAACTCTCTACTAATCATTGCTCTTGCCTATGGATCTCTAAGTGGATCTCCACCAGCTGCATATATGGCATTTACAACATTCCTTACTCTACCTGTAACGTTCTTATTATACCAATCCTAATCTGCAGCTATAGGCGTCATAAAATCTCCATACTCCTTATTAAAGTCCTTCATTTCCTGAAGTCCTTTTTCATACATATCCTTCGCAGCGTTTATAGCCATAGCCATAATCTGCGAGTCATATAGATCCCTCACTGGGAGCTATACCCATTGATCATTTGCGTATACCATAATCAACCTAACGATTTATAATATTTATTCCAATCCAACTAGTTTTGACTTCTATACAAATCCATAGTATCATTAAACTGTCTACGTTTAAAGTCGTTAGCATAATAGTTCTGTACAGAATTAATAAGATTGTAAAGACCCATTTGTAAGCCTTGCTGTCTAGATGCATGAGATTTAGCGAAATAATTCTCATCAAATTGGTTAGCAGCCATTCTATTCTGTGCATCGTGTGCCCCTGCAGACAATGCTTGCTGCGCCCAATTTGCTTTATATGCGTTATTCTGAACTTGATGTTGTGTAAGCATATTAGCAATATTACCTTGAGTCTGAGACATTGCGGCTATTTTAGCAGCGGCTCTCTATCCAGAGCTAAGTCCTCCAGATCTATCTATAGATGATGTAGCACGTCCGTATGCATCCCATATAGTCGGATAAATATTATAAGGATTGACTCTAAGACCTGCAAGCGTACTTAATGCGCGATTAGCCAACCTATTTGGCTCGTACGTATTAGTTCTGTAAGGAGTTTGGCTGCCTGCCTATATCATTTGCCCTATGCTTGCTATACCACTTAAAGCATTTGGAACAAATGCTCTCCACCATCCTTCTTTAAATCTAGGTAATTTTCCGTTTTTATAATTCAAACCTTTAGAATACCTATGCTGTTTGTCGAGATCTAATGCCCCGTCTAAATCTCCTGTTAACTGATAATACTACGATGCTCCATGATTAGACAATACCGCTGTTTCACGTCCGACATATGCACGTTTTCCATCTTTAAAGTCGGGTTTGCCTGGAATAACATAAGAAGATCCGTCTGGTTCTACTAACGTTTCTCCACTAGATACCTATCCAGTAGCAGGTAACATATTTGTCATACCCCAGCCGTTATACACCGGCTTTCCATGTGCAAAACTCTGCGACTTGGTATTACCATTTTCAAGTAAATACTATTCGTTCAAATAGTTAGATAAGTCAACGTTTCTGTCGTAGTTATTTATGCTACCAGCCATAGCTCTAGCATCAAGGGCTGCTTGTTTGTTCTTATTTCCACTTATTATACCAGATACGGCTCCACCTATTCCACCTACTACACCACCTATAGCTGCACCCCAAGGTCCTAATACTGCTCCAGCACTAGCTCCACTGGCAACTCCGCTAAGTGTAGAATTTAACGTGTTACCTTCTATTTCTTTGTTTACTTTTGACATATCTGGTCCATATACGCCATTAGCATATCTAGGCAGCTTTCCATTTTTATATCCACCTTTTAGATAGTCATCTATACTTCTTAGACTAGAAGCATAGTTATTATAAATATTACCTATAGCGCCAATACCACCAGCAATAGCAGAACCTATATTTGGAGAAATATCAGACTTTTCTTTCTTTCCAATAGACTTTTTATCTTTCTCTTCGGTTCTAATATCTGGTAAAGTGTCTGGAATATTAGGTCCATCTGCAGACGATCCGCTTACGGAAATTCCGTCTAGTGGTTGCAAATCCAAATAAGTGTCGTTATCTTTTATAATATCTCCAACAACACCGTTCGGTGTAAACTGTTCAGAACGTCTCCATTGCATATAAGGAGGTGTTCCGTTTACAAATTCTGCGAGCTCCTTTTTGTTGTTCTATATAAACTTTCTATCTCTTAACTCCATGATATTCTATATTTTGTAATTATATACTGCAATGAGAAATCAGTGGAGTTATTTGTAGAACTCAATTCACATTGCATTGTTTTACCTCTAAGCCTGTCTCCATACTCAGAGTTGTTATGTCTGGGTACAGCAACTCTAAAATCGTATTCGATATTTGTTATATTGCTTCCTTTAGTCTCTCCGTGTTGTTTGAGTGGCGTATCATATTTCAATATCAAACTCTTCAAATTATCACCTCCATACAACCTGCCACCAAACGTTTGTATATCGAATACTTTATTCATTGTAGTACTCTTGTTTACTACATACTTGAGTTTTGGTAACAGCTGTGTTATTCCTACCGCTTTTCCGACTTCAGCATTAGTATCATTTATGAACAGCTATTTATCTATAACGACTAAATCATTATTGTCCGTATGAGTACTAAAGTTTACTGGATATGTATATACAGACTGGAAAGCCTGAAGTTGTTCTGTGTACGATATACTATTATCGTTAACAACGTTAAATACAACTTCTTTATATTTATTGTCGTACATCACATGAGGTTTCTAACTCTCATTATTGTATTGCACGTAAGTTTTAACCCCCTTTGTAGTAGATATTGGAGTTGGAAAACTACCTTTAGTATACTGTAAAATCTCCTTGTTTACACTATCCCACCAGTATTCTGAATTATCAGATTGGGCATTAGCAAACTACCCATACTTCATTCCGTATATAGTAGTGATATAATCGTATCTTTGCAGCACATCGCCGTTGCCAAGTATAAGGTTTACACCGTCTGTATTTTGTATAATATTACGCTCATTAGAACTTATTATACCAGTAGCCTTATCCTGCCAGAATAAAAGTGTATCTTTGTAGTTATCTATTTGGGTTATCTAACCGTATTTAGAATCACAATCTATATAATTTATAGGTTGATACCTAAGCCAGTTGTCTATAGTCTCATTCTTACTCTTTACGTCTGAGTTATGCACTCTAGTATCGTAGTTACTATCTACCAGCTTTTCGTATGTGAATGATTTCACAGTAGGCTGTACATGATATACGTTGTTATATATGTATGAACCAAGCTCCTGTACATAGTTAAATCCAGATACAGATGCAGCCTCATCTTGTATACAGAAGTCAAGATCTCTATCAGAATGGTATTGATATCCACTCTAAGCGTTTAAATCTATATCAGCTTCTATAGGTACTGCATATATTGTAGACATCTTACATGCACATATAAATAAAGCATCGTTCCATAGGTGCGCAGCATTATATACGAATATACCAGGATAACAGTCTCCAGATTTAACTTCTATTGTTCCGATAGTGTTTTTATAGTCCCCATAAGAATAGTATACACTTGCTTCGATAGCATCTTTAGTATGACCTCCATACGGTACACAATCTTTAACTAAGTTTGCTATAGATATAGGTGCTAAGTTCTTATCTGTAGTATATTGATATTGTTCTCTATCTTTCATTTCGAACAGTATACAACTACCTCCAGCCCCTATAGGATAATACATTCTGTTTGGGTCAGCATTAGTTGGAACACCCCAATTTAGAGAATTACCATCATCGTTATAACCTACAAAGCCTTTGGTCATACCATCAAGATCTTTGTCGTTTATGAGAGGAGTACTCCAGTTTATAAACTATTTTCCACCTACTACAGTAGGAGTGTCCCTATATGTATACTTTCGTTCTTTAGCAAACTCATCCCATCTTGGTGACGTACAATATGCTATATCTGTTATATCAGTAAACGATACCTTTTTCGTAAAAGGATAATACGGCTTTTGTGGGTTGTTTGTTATTTGTTTAGGTACGCCATAATTACAATATACGTTAGACCCACCATTAGGTTTAATACCGGTTTGATCTAAGTCAGGTTGTATATATCCTTTTGTATGTATATTACTATACATTAATTCTGGATCTACGTATATATACATACCTTCATGTGTACCACTATATGTATCGTGATCTGTAACATTCCATGTATACGGCAGAGGTTTAGATCTATCGTGCGTAAACATACGCAACTCTTCACCTTCGTACCAATACCCAGTACCAGGATACGGCTCCTAATAAGTATCGAACGTATGTGACAACTCTAATCTTACATTATACTTATATGTATCTAGCACATCTTTAGATGCGTCAGGTAAATAACAATATTCAGGACATGCAAACTATAAATACTTATTAGAAGAATTAGCTGTAGTCCATTTTTCATTAGTATAATTACCCTCGTTAGAACTTTTTTGCGTAGCAAATATTGACTGTAATGTAAATAATCCGGACGGATATATAAACTACTCTTTTATTGCTTGAGTAGTACTAGTTAAACCAAATATATGCAACAATGAGTAAGGAAGCGGGTTGGTTACATCTGTAGTATACTAATCCATTGCACAACCAACAATACCCTAAAACACAGTATGTTTATCAGCGATTTTTCTTTCGCATCTTACTATTTCATATCCAGAACATCCTTCAGGTAACTTCTTTATATTAAATTTTACTGCATACGTTTTATATGTACACGTATTATGATTAGCTATAACTATATCTTCTACGGGATCAACTGGTGGTATACGTATATCTGCAATCCATTTTACAGAAGAAGCTCTTTTATCTTCATCATATAGAATTATACCAAACCTATAAGTCTCATCATGCTTAAATCCATGATACGTATCTTTGTTCGCTTCATCTTTTATTCTAGATATCTTATTGTCTATTTTTACGAGCTCCCAATCTATGTATTTTCCAGTACCACCGATCTTATTACTACCTGCGCTTGGACGCCACCAATTCACATTGTATTCTGTATACCCGTCTGTAAATTGTTTATGATTATATACATCTTTTTTCACAGTCTATCCAGAAGTCCAAGATGTAGCATCCCAATCTTTGAATTTTTCATCTACTAGATCTCTAGCATATGACAGGTTTGCAGCAAACAAATAATTGTTCTTGTTTTCTATTATCTTAGGGTTTATCTCAGTGTTGTCTAACGCTAGAAACTCTTCTACAGATATTTCGTGTATGTTCTCGCCTATATCTGTTATTGTAATGTTACCGGTAAAGTCTATATCTCTTATTAAGAATATTCTAGGCTTCTGTCCAGAATCATAATACGCTATGCGATATATCTCTATCTTATTGTAGAATGACATAGTATGATTTATAGATATATCTACAGCTCTGTTAGTAGATCTAATCTTACCAAAACCTTCTCCGCCAGTCTTAAACACAGACAATAATTTGCTTAGTATTGATACATTACTAGCAGACCCAAATTCGTTGTATAATCTATATGCATACTATACTCTTGGAGAATCTAAGGACCCATTCTTAGTAGACACTTTTATAGTAGCAGGTTCTGGTACTCTTCCTATATTCCCGATAAGAGTTTTTATATTGTTTCCTTGATTCTCTTTGGTTATATTTATAGACATTATACCATGTTTACCGGTATCGTCTACAAAGTAAAGTTTTATATTGCTATCAGATTCGTAATTCAGTACAGCAGATATATGAGGTGTATTGTTTCCATTCCATATCTTTTCTGTACAATCTCCAAAGATAGTCTTCCAGTTTGTTTGATCTGTAGATCTTTGTATTCTCCACGAACCCCCTTTGTATAATATTGCTACATGATAACCTCTAACAAAATCTAAGTAAGCAGGAGTATAACCATCGGCAAAAGTATGGATATTCTTCAAACCTTCTATCATTCGAAGCTCTCCACTGTTACTATTAGAATCTGTAACAAGTCTTAAATTTTCCGCATAACGATACGCCTGTGAATCCAACATCATGTCAGATACATCAGTGTTCATGCCTTTGATGAATGTGTTTACCTGCTATAAGTTTTCATTAGTACCCATATCTATAATCGTTATACGTTATTTCTTCTTTTCCTATATTCTTAAAGAACGTATCGTCTCCATCCCAGTCTGGGATAAGCTTATTCCAATCATTCTTTATATTTTGCATATCATCTGCAGTAGGCATCATGGCTTCTGCGTATGCTTGATTCCTGTAAAAATTCCATTGCTGTTGTGTATAGAAGTAAGACTGAGCTGCATACTTCTGTGAAAATTTAGAATTGCCACCCAGTTTTCCAGACATGAACTTAGGGAATGTAAGCTTCATTACTACATACCAGTATATAGCTTCCTAGTATGATGTAAGGTCTGGTATCAACGGGTATCCTCTTTCATCTACAGCAATTGCTTTATATGCAAGCTTTATAAAACCTTTCTTTTGATTTGTTACAATCCACCCAGGTTTTATAAAATATTCTGGTTTTTCAAGTTTACCGTTTCCGAACATCCTGTTGATGTATTTTATATTATTTATTGTATAAAACTACGATTGTGTAGTAGGCCATTTATACATCATCGGAGCTTCTGGGTGGTGGTGCGGGTGATTATGATGTCTTTTTGTATCGTGGAATATTCCAGTAGTAGTGCTCATAGGTACCCACGGACCTTCTGGTGTCAATGAAAAAGCAACACCGTCCAAAACTACTAGGTCTGAAGGCATTGGAACTTGACGGTCCTATATCTAAAGTATCGGATTGCCTTCTACGCCGGATTCTTTACTGATATACTACATAGGAGCACCAATCTTGTCAACGGCTTCAAAAATCCATTCTCTGATGTCGCTTATGCGCTACTTTACTTCAGAGGAATCTAAATCAGCCATGATCTTTGCTATGACTGATTCACACTTTGTATAATTGTATATCATTTATATCTATATAATCTTGTTTATTAAAAATTAGTTGCGCTAGCTTACGTTTGTTTTGTCTCACTAGCTGCAACTAATACTTGTATCTGTCTGGGAATGTGCGAGGTATTTTTGACCAGTACAGCCTGTATTTATAACCATCAGAGTGTTCGTTCAAGTGAAATATTCGTTTGTTATATTCTTTACTGCTTTTATAATCTACAGATAAAGACTGGTCGTTTAAATTCTTTGGTCTATATTTACCTATCTATATAAAACCTAGCCCGTAAGGCATTTTAAAGCCCTCTGAGCGCATTAAAACGTGATCTAGTATAATTTTACACATTTCATCTAAAACGCGCTTGTAGAGCCTGTAATCGACCTCTACGGGCATTGTACGATACATATCCCTGAATGTTACGGATTGCTTATTCCTCATCATCTTGCGGCCCGTGTGGTTTTACGCTGGCCAACGTGGCATTATTACTATCGTCTGACGGTCTATTCAGCATGAAAGCAAGTTCGTTTTTCATTATTCTTTCTTTTATAGAAGGTACTAACCATGCCGGTATTTTTATATCGTCTTCATCCTTACTATCATCCGACTCACCATCATCAGTATCATCTTTAACTTCTTTCAGGTATAAAACATATATATACTTAAGCTAATCTGCATCAGCTGTACCTTGTATGTATATATGCCTATCATCAGAGTAGAACCCTGTCATTTCTCCAAATGTATACTTTCTCCAGTAATTGTAATGACGCCTCATATGATCCATATACTGTATATTCTCACCTTCTTGATCGTGGATAGAAAGAATACTGCTACCGTCATTATCCATCACATCTGGAATCTCCTCTATCGTACGTTTGGTAAATGTAGGTCTATCTGTCTTTGATTCTACTTTCTCTAGTTCCAATGGCCCTATCTCTACCTTCTTTAAGAATTCATCGTCGCCAATGTTTTCAACATCAAATCCGTACTACTTAGCTAGGAGCTTTCTTTTATCACGCTCTTCTTTCCATATAAGATTTTTGTACGTCTTTATCCAGCTGTGTATCTATGCTCTAGAGAAGTCTTCGCTTTCGCTTATATTATTATTCCTGACAAGAAGAAGTATATCATCGGTAAGTGTTTTTAAAGAAATCTTTGCCATATTACTTCTTTATTATCTCTATTATTCTTACATCGTCAGTCTTTAAAAGATCATTAGTATTTACTAATATATATTTATATTTATTGATCTTTTTAAAATCTAACGTAAAGAGTCTTTTTATAAAACTCTTTTTATTTTTATATTGTCTATCTGTATAAAGGTACAAGTATTGAGTGTTTTTTATATCTAAATCCATACTTACTGTATCTCTACCTATAGTATAATATATTGTGGTAAGATCATTATACTTTAGAGTATCACTGTATACAGTGTCTTTTAAGATTTCTGTTAAATCACCCCCTACCCCCTTACCATTACTAACGTCTATCATCTGCGTTTGAGTTGCAGCAGAATACACGTGTTTTGGTTTAATGTTATGCTATTTCATAACACTATCTACTCTATATAAGAGTATATCATTTTGGTCTTGCAATTCATCTAATGACACCCTTAAAACATTATTGGCCTACTAAGATTCCTTTAAGGAACCCTAATAGGCCTCAATGTTATTCTAAGCCATTTCTAGGCTTTCTGACAGCTTTTTATTCTGTATGCTTGTATTTATACCCCAAGCCAATAAAAGCCCAACAGAGAGGCCGCAAATGGCCTTTACGAGCTTATTTTTATGAATTGCTAACCACGTTAGCATTTTTTTCATTATTCTGTACTAATTGTTTTAATTCGCTATATTTCCCGTTCCAATACATCGTGACTCCGAAGATGCTAGCCGCATAGATTAACGTCTGAGCCACATAGCCGAGCATTCCATTTGTAATATCGCCTGAATCAAAGTACTGAAAGCACGTCAACACAATACCACTAACAAGTGATACAACTGCAGTAGAATACTGCACTACGTCTTTCCACTGTTTCATATCAATTCCCAATATACCATTCAGTTTCGTTACTGAGGTCAAGATCCACGGTACCGCCTTCGGTGCGACCGAGAGTAATCTTACCAGATCTAAGAGTGGACGCCTTATCTACGTAAATATCCTGTACATCTCCTTCAACTACCTGGACAGTAACATCTGTATACACCTCAGGAGTTTTTACAGACGTAGCGCGTATAACTGTGCTTCCAGTAGTTTCTCCTGAACGCAATTGGCATTTGGACGATTCGGTAAACGCAATCAGAATACTATTTCCACTAACAATACTCCAAGTTACAGAAGAATCGTCTATGTCATACGGGAGAACAGTAGCCGTAAGCTGTCCATCTGCATTCTTTTTCAGCATTGTACTTCCGCTAACAACAACTCCAGTAGCCTGTTTGGTATTGCCTATTGTCAAATAAACACTTGTATCCATACCATCTTCTGATTTACTAACTAATTCGAATACATCCTCGTAGTCCATAGTCACTGTACGAAGATTATTTTTTGAGTATCCCGGCTCGTAAAGCTTTGCTACTATCACAAGCTTGTATACCCCTGTATATAACTGGGCTTCTGCAGGGAAGAACACCTTGATGCGGTTCTTAGTATCAGTAGCTTCTACTGGAGCTAAGAATCTACATCTATCATATTCTTTCTGCATATCCATATATTTAAAACCTGCTTTTACATACAGGTCTTCCATATCATCTTTGTGCCAAATTCCAGATTCAAACGTATGTGGGTACACCCCAAATCCGTGATAAACAGGAATGTAGTGAAGGGGCCTTGCGTGATAGCAAGGAACCCCGCCACAACAAAGATCATATGGAGTAGGACGAAACTCAATAGGATAGGGCTCGACTGGAAACCTGCTCACATACTTTACGCGAGCCTTGCGGATATCCATTTCATCTTGCATCAAAGCCTGTTCTCTATGCTGCTGGTCAAGCAAATCTTCATATTTGGTTTTATTTATGAGATATGCATTTACAGACTGCAGATTTACAGCATCTATATTTTTACTGCCGAGCAGGTTTACTGTAAGATTAATGTCGTTTCCTATTCTTATTTTCATCATATGCTTATATCAATTAAAATTAGCCTTCGGTAGGCTCTGCATTTACGCCAGTGACAAATGCTTCGAGAATATCGGCAAGATCAGACAACTAACCAGTGACTCCATAAACTTCAAGAGTCTGCTTCGTCTTACGCTGAATATCATCGGCAGCACGATACATGTTCTCAAACTCGAGAGTAATAGCGTCATAGTGCTTATCAAGCTGAGTCTCCATGTCAGGCTTAATGATCGGCCAAGTACCTTCACCACGGTTCAGAATACCCTGATAACCCATAGCCCAGCTCTCGCGATCGCGAACAAGCTTAGCTGAAGCAGGATACTGTTTACCAGGAGTCTTCGTGATTGTAGCACCTTTAGGGAAGTACTTATTCTTAGATTCCCAACCGTCGGCAGAAGGATCAGTCCAATAAATATTGACGTTGAAGCGAACTTTATTAGCCCAGCTCAGCGAATCAGCGCTATCGTCATCATCATAAGGAAGAGCAACAAGCTGAATTTTAGTGCTATCGACAACCGAAGCAACCACACGCGCACGCTTATACTCTCTATTAATCATATTGACAATACCGGTAGCAATAAGAGCCTTCGTATCACCAGCCTTAGTGACATACTCATAACTCTCAGTCCACTTACGCATACGATGAGGCATATCTTTATACGTAATACGTACAATAATACGCTTGCCAGCTTCTGCGCTATTGCTTCCACCAACGACATCGGTCATGCTAGTCAAATCAATGACAGCGGTATCCTCAGTGTCTGCGGTATAAGTGAGCTTGCTGAAGCTCTTGATGTCAGCAGCCTTAATCTCATTTGACCATTTAATGATAGGACGATACTCGGCAGAACCATCCGGCTTACGCAGAACACAATTCTTCTTTGTAACAATACCAACCTTAATAGTCTTGATGTCACCTGCATTAGCATCAGTAACATCATACAGCTTCGTAGAAGCTACATCAGGATCACAATTCATAATAATGAACTTACCAGCATCAGTAGAAGCCGTGTTCATTGCTCCTGTGTTGCTAGGAGCGGCGTTGATAATAGCACCGGTTGACAAATTACTAACCAGTACAGTGTTTACATAATTTACCATAAATTAATTAATTTTTTCTACTCCCCCTATATTTCTATGTCTAGACCTAACTAGCTGGGGTTTCCGCGTTAAAATTATTCTTGAGTTAAAACCTCTTGTGTTAAAGTTTTATATCGCTGGTCTGATTGATTTTCAAGGTACATCTACGCAGCGATTTTTATTATCTCTAACCAAATATAGTCTTCAAAGTCCGTATATTCTTTATACGGATCTTCTGATGTTATTTCATCGGGGACTTTAAGGTACCCCAACGTATAGCTGTTTATTTTATACTTCTTGTCTGTAAGAAGTCTGAAACCGTTTTTAGTTCTAATCCTTAAAGGGCGAGCTCTATGGAATCTATAATGGAAATCTGTAAGTTTATTATTAATCCTGTACATGAAACTATCTGCAGTACACTCAAAGACACACGTGTCCATTGGATACTGATCTTCCATATTGGATATAACAACATCTTCGTTAAGTACAAACATCATATCTGAAGGGTAATGATACTCGTATTGATCATAATCAACATGTGAAGATACTGTAAACTCTGAAGTTTTGTCTTCTCTAAGCAAATTGATTAAGTCTCTAGTACGCTTCTCATTCTGTTCGTAAGATGTTCTCTTTATAGGATTGCCATTAAACCTATCTTTAGCAAACTTCACAATAGCCTAGTTAACCCAGTACAAAGAATCATCAGTAGAAGGCTTTTGTAATGAATCATCGAGCTTATTTATCTCTAGTTCAAATCCTCCGATTATATCTATTCCTCTCATTCTTCATCCTCCTTCTTTTTATTTTGTTTAGCCTATTGTGCAAGCTGCTTCTTTCTAGCTTCTGCGCCAGCTACATATTGTACGTATAGATCTACAGCACCGGATACAATATCTTCAAATACCTCCATAGGAAGCTCGCATGGTATAGACTCCATAAGGTTCATATACTTAGGCAATCTGTAGTAATTAATATGTATATAATTAGGCTTTGTATGAGTGTCATAAATCGCTCCTAACGAGTTATTTTCTGTCAGCCATACAATAGGACTCCTAAGTATTTTCATGCTGTCATAGGGCTTCTAAATGGCCTTATTTGCGTCATTTGCTGTACTCCAGGTATTAGGTACGTTACCGTATCCATTAGCTCCTTTAAACCTATATGAACTGGCGACATTAGAATAACTATCAATGTACAGTCCAAACTAAGTAGGTAAAGGTATAATATATTGACCGCCTTTATTCTATGCCTTTGACATCTACAAATCAGTAGACTACATAAAAGGTTGTAATATATTTTCTAAATATACCTAACTATTTGATGTAGGAACCTTATCTACAGCTCTATATATATCATGTATAAACTTATCTTGATACTAGTTTAAGTACGAATATATAGTTTCTGTGTCCAGCTTTGAGATAGTTTCTGTCTCAGGTATCATAGTCTGTATCCTACGTTCAAACTCTATACCAAGCTGTCTTGTCTCATCTAATGTCATGATTCAATGGGTAAGGTTGATAATTTAGACTGCAATCTAGATGATTCCACGTTTTCTAAAGCCATTGCTACTGCTAGTTGTATAAGCTCTTCTGCCATTGTGTCAGACAGTTCAAATTCTGTATTTCCAAAATCGTAGTTCATAATATGAATTATTTTCCAGTAGGTAGACTGGCTTCTTCTTTAATGCCAGTTCCTACATTAACAGTTAATGTATATGTATTTAGGAAGTCAGAAGGTTTTATAGTTTTTGATGTAGAAGAACTTCCATTATCCCATTTCAGTTTAGCATTTGGATACTTATCGAGTATATGTTTTACAGACAACACTTCTTCATCAGATGACATGTATAAAGATATAGTTCTAGTCTGTCCACTCTACAGTTTAAATGCTGGAGAATAGGGCATATGGACATATATTCCGCTTTCTGTTTTTATTACAAGTTCTTCTCCTAAAACGTAATTTACATCTGAAGGAGCGCCTTCTATAACTATTTTATAAGAAGTAGTCTTACCTTTATGACATGTGTTTGTGGTACATAACTTTTTGCCATTAGACACAGCAATTATATTAAACGATTTCCAATTCGGATATTTTTCAAAATTAGTATGATATGTTCCACTTTTTATATTGCTACCAATACTTATATAATCATGAGTGCCGTCGCTGTTTATTATATGTAGATACAATTTAGTATCAGTAGGCCATTTTGTAGGATTATGTAATTGACTAAACCATGTTATGTCATAAGAATTTCCTACAAGCGTATACATTACAATAAAACTTTCTGCTAATTTCTGATTTGTATTGTCTCCAGAATATTTATCTTTTTGTACTTCTTGTATCGGTTCTTCGTCAACAGGTTCTGGTATTACTGGAGTAGGAGTTGGCTCTACAGTAGGTTCTTCTTGCGTAGGTTCAGGATCTACAATAGGATCCGGATCTACAGTAGGAGTACTTGGTGTAGGAGTTGGAGTCGGCTCTTCTTGTGTAGGTGTCGTCTGCTGTTGTGCAGAACCTGTAGCAAACTTGGCAAACTATTTTATATACGTCGCATAAAACGATAAAGAATCTTTTTTATGTTTGTAAGTATCTATTAGAAGATGTAAATCGTCTCCTTCCAAGAATGCAATCGGTTGCTTTATCCAAGGTATATTGCTATTTGTAGCCATGAACTTCTACGCAGTTCTATGATCAGCTACATTAGCAACTTCCGTTTTGTGTTTCATTCCATCTGCAGCATTTGCAGCATTACTATAATCCACAAGTCCGTCGATAAAATAAAGCATCTCTGTCTTCTTAGGAAGTTTATATACAAACTCATTATCTGCTGTACCTACAGCTGTTGTAGGAGATAGTGCTTTAGTAACCAAAAGAGGCCTTAAGTCTTCTATAGCTTTTATGTCATATTCTAACGAAGCTCTCCTAGGATTATTCCCAGTAACTTTTCTAGCTATCAATGCCAAATACGCTCTGTCTAACAGAGTAGCGGCTTCATATTTTGTCAATGCTGGATATGACGAAGTAACATTTGCCTTGTCATATTCTATCAGAAATTTAGTATATATGTCGTTATGCGTCATATCTCATTGTTATAGATCGTTAGATCACTTATTCTTAGTTTCGTTTATAATTGACAGCCTTAGGTCTTGGTTCTTCTTACTATCCAGGTAAGCTATTGCATCGTCAAGAGAGTCTGCAAACATATCAGATCCGTAGAAGTAATGTGTCTTATCTTTACGAATAACCCCTTTTGCTATAGCTTCTTCGAGCAAGAACTCTGTTTCTTTTGACTTGTTGTTTATCCACTTATCAAAGAACTTTTTAGGCTACTTGTCTACAAAATTGAACAACGTAGACTCTACAAGTTCGTTTGACATTCTGTCCGCAGACATACCAAACAGTCTAAGACATTTGCGCATTTGCTCCAACGAAAGGTTATCAAACTCTTTAATAGCATCTCTACGCAACTTATTCTGTTTATTCTGCTCTATAGCCTCCGCTTCTCTATTAATAAGCAAGTAGTCTTTACCTGCATCAAGTTTATCAAGTGAGGTTGCTACTCTCTTATGTCCACTAAGGAACTTAATAATCATAGCCTGACGAGGAATAGAATCGTCTAACAGCAATGTTCTAGAACCAATCTTTACACAGAAAGTGGTCCAAAATTCAGATGTCTTTGCAAGGTGGCCTTCTTCATAACCTAAAGCCTTTTCAAAATATCTCTCATCTTCTGGGGTGAGACCCGTATATATCGACCCGGAGCGTGTAAAATAAGGAGCTATATAATCAAAGCAATTCTTATACTTCATAAAATTACCCCAGGGATTCTTCTTCTTTAATTTTAATTCAACTACCATAATTTACATTAGAGTTGTAATAACGACCCATGTGGGGGCAGAAGCCCCCAAGAGATCGTATATATTTATTCTTTATTAGGCGCCTACTGACAGGAAACCGTTGTTAGACAGCTCTGAGTCCTCAGCATCACAGTACAGGATACCACAAGACAGCGGGTTACGAACCATAATACCAACCTCACCGAGGAAGTGTACCTGGTAACCATCACGGCTGTTAGAACGCAGTGTATTGATGCTGTTAGCATATCCGTTAGGAGCAACAGAACCACCAGTATACCACTGAACGAACTCACGTCCCTTACGGCAAACCTTTACGATATTAGACTGACCATCACTGTTCGAAATATCAACAAACAGGAACGTGTAAGACATAAGGGGTTTACCGGTCAGCGGATGCAGCTGACGGAACAGCTCCATATTATCAAACATCGGACAACGCTTCAGAGACAGCTCGATACCGTTGGTCATCTTATAAGTAGTGAACTGACCACCGAGAGTCAGGTTCTGACCGCTACCGGTAACGAATACGTTATCACAAAGATGGAAGCTAGCAACCTTCTCCTTCAGGATACGATCAAACTCACGAATACCCATCTCACCAGTCAGAGCAACAAACTTGCGCTCGTTGGTACCCAGAATATTGTAGCACAGATCAAACAGATAATCCTCGAACAACTCAGCTGTAAGAGTTGTGTAGTAACGGATGTTTGCAGGAGAAATCTGCTCAAGCAGACCGCTCATCGTGGGAACAGGACGTCCGTTTGTACCCTTATTGATATACGTACCATCAGCAAGGCGATTGCTCTTAGAGAACAGGAGAGCGGTCTCCTCTCTCTTCTTCCACTCACGAAGAGCCTTCCAATACTGATAATCAGCCCACAGATAAGATGACTTACCAGTCTCAGGATCCTTCAGAGCGATAGCAAGAACGGTGCTGTAAGCATCACCCGTGATATCGTAGCTCAGACGCAGATTCTGGAGGTGGTTGCGCATCTTAAACGGAGTCTGATAGTTGATGATATCAGCCTCATCGCTGTACTCCTCGTAAGCAGAACCGATACGGCTAACCTGACGGCCAGGCATCAGCAACTCACCAGGAATATAAGCAGCCTGAGAACCATCAACGACATAGCACTCATAAACCCAAGCGCTACCATCCTGATAGGGCAGACCAGTTACACGAACCTGGAATTTATAGTCATCAAAAGAAAGAACAGCACCAGGACCAAACCAGCGCTCTTCAAGAGCGAGATAAATGGGAGTGTTGTTCAGACCAGGAGTAATACCGGCAGCAATAGTAGTGGCATTTACTTCCTGACCATTCCACTTAGCCCAACGAATGTTGATAGCATGATCACTATCAATCTGTACAGCCCATTCAAATTCCCTATTTTCAATAATCATCGTCTTGCCAAGACCACCAGTAAGCAGGTCGATCGTGGTAGAAATACCATCATCTTTTGTACCAAATACCAGTGAAAGCAGACCAGATACCTCATGGGGCTTGGTCAGCAGCGCATTAGAAATCATGTTCTCATCTACCAGGTCGCTGAAACGACGTCCGCGATACAGCTGGAGATTATTAAGTAAAGTATTATTCATATATGTTTAAATCTTTATTAACACGTCAGTTTAAAACAACCCGTTAACGAGATCTGTAACTGACTTCTGTTTTTCGTCCGCGTTGTAAGTACTATGATTTTTACCAGTACTACGCCGCAAAATATTCCTAAGTTTTTCAGCAGCGGATGACTCCCCATCTTTCTTAGCGGTCGATATAAGTGCATCGGCCTTCATAGTAAAGTATGCAGATTCTATAAGATTCTTTGATAAATTTTTATTAAAATCTTTAGTATATTGAGACTGTCCATTCTGGTCTACTTTGAAAATATAATCGAATAATGCTCTACGATCTTCTTTAGGTATCGCTATGCCACGAATATTTGTTAATTGATTTATATCTTTCGTTACGGTATCATAGAAAGCTTTTGATTGCTCCTGTTGCTACCTAGCAAGCTCTTCCTGTTGTCTCGCAGATTCTTCAGCCTCACGTCTCCTAATATCCTTTAATCTATCAAGAGCATCCTCAGCTTCATCATACAACACGTCGCTATCTTCATATCTACTTATTTTTTTATTTATCTGTTCGTCTGTATAGCCAGCGCGTTGCATAAATTCGCGTACAACTGCTTTTTGATTGTTTTCATCTTCGAGATCAATGTTATCAAGAGTAAGTACCTCTTGCTGTCTTTTGTAGAAGTCTTCAAACTTACCTCCGTTCTTTACATACTCATCGAGCGCCTGTATACGCTCATCTGCGTATTCAGGAACAGAATTCTCTTTGACTACATCTGCAAAATACTAAGCAAGTTGATCAGTATTAATAGGTCTATCTTTCTCATCAATCTCATCCATATTCCACCCAAGAGAATTACCTATTGCATCAAACAACAAACTTACATTCTGTGCTTCAAGTATATCAGCATCTGTAGGTTCATCGTTTTCAACAACCGGTTCTGCAGGGGGTTCTGGATTAGTAACTTGCACGGGGGGTTCTGTATCATCCTCATGCACTTTAGGATCGTCATCTTGATCCGCTGTTTTGCCGTCCTCAGGATCTTTCACTGGCGGCTCTTCATCAATCTATTCTTCAACAAGTGGTACGTTTGGTTCCATCAGTTCATCAATATTGGTAACACCACCACCTTCTTCGGCGTTTGAATAGATGTTACCAAGTATGTCATCAAATCCACTCGGAATTGTATTCTTTTTCTTCATATAATATTATATGTTAATAATTTGTTACAGTTTATTCTGTTATATTATTGTTTTTCATCTTTTATGAGACCATTTACGAGCATTCCGTGCAAATACAACCATCTTCTTGTGTGCAGGATTTCCATCATTGTACAATTCAGATTCAGACTTACCAGTACGTTTCTTTAATCTAGTAAGTTTACCACGATTAGCAGGCTTGATGTGTATTGGAGATTTACCATCTTTATATCCGTTTCTCAACTCGATACCCATCTATTTTCTAAACTAATATTCTGCGTGTGTTGCTGGATCATATAATATATTCCTCCATCTATCTGGATCTAATAAATATGATCTAAGTTCTGCGTTACCTATCCTATCTCCAAATGTCCCAATACCGTTTTTTATCAAATAGTCAAGCATACTAGGATCGTATACGTCTCCTTTTATTTTTGGCTATAAGACGAAATTCATAAAATTTACGTCATTTTTAGTAGGAGATTTAAAAAGCTATCTCGTTGTATTCTCAATTTCTTTTGCGTAATCTGATAAATCTTGTTTTAGCAAACTGATCTTTCGTCCTCCATTGGACGTGAACGATACCACTGGAGAATCCCCTTCCTAATATAGTTGCTATAATTTTGGAGATGTTGCTACTTTATACCCATACTGATTCGCTAAAGCAATTTCATCCTAATCGCCAGATATTAATGTGACGTCACTAAGTGGGATTTTAATGTCGTCGCCATAAGTAAATAAATCAGAAGGTTCTGTCGATATTACATTTTTTCCAAGAAGTGTTTTTCTTCCTGGCATCGCCAAAGTAAAACCAGAATCCCAATTTCCACTAGCGTGTTTTCTTACAGGAGCATCATAAGTGAAATTTGTTATTATTGGAGATTCTTTTTTAGTATTAGAGAACACAAATCTATTTCCCGGATTCGATATTTGTACAGTTCCGTTTATAGGTTCTGTAGGCATTGATTTTATTTTTCTGTACAATGTTGGGAACTATGCATCCATTCCGTATATAACTTTACCTAACGGATATCTTATATACTGCATGGCAGGTATATTAGATGTTAGCGCAGATAACGTAGCATTTTTTACAGCCTAATACGCAGGATATACTAACGGTTCTACTTCTGGTGCAGCAAATGTAGACGCAATCACAGCACCTTCTCCTATAGTGTGTAACGCATCAGCAGCATCAGATCTCCACGTTTTGGTATTATTGGCTTTTTCAACTTGCTGTCTAGTCCACAGAGTATCGTCAGGTCTTACGACTTCGTTTTTCTATATCGGTGCTACGTAATTAGGATTAGATTCATAATCAAACTTGTTACGTACTCCATATGGAGTTACTACAAGATCTGCCATCAGATTGGATTCATCATCGTTGGTTATTCTATCCCAACCACCTGTGTCATCATTTTTGATATACCTTTGCCCATCTCCTTTACCGCCTCTATATTTTGGAAGTTTACCATCTGCAAATACTGGCATAGGAGAATACATCATGGGAGTATATGTATATCCAGGTTCTTCATAAACATCAGGTACACCCATTATACCAGCTATATAATCTTCCATCTTTCTGTCTAAGACATTACGCAAGTTAGGTAATGTCTTTTTTTTACCTAAGGCTATAGCATTATCGCTAAACAGATCAAACATACGTTTACGTTCGTCCATAGATTTCTGCAAGCTTGGCATATTAGGACCAGCAGAAGGACTACCGACACCATTCCAAGCATCTAAAGAAGGTACAGTACGATCATTTGGATTCAAAGGATAGATGGTGTTAGTCTGTTTTGGAAGCTGGTATGTAGATTCGTATTGTGGCGGATCTTGATATGCGGTAATCGGTATAGTGATCTTCTTACCTTTATCTGTAGTCGTGGTATGTATATTATTATAATTAGTATTAATATAATCGTACATTGCTGTTGCATTAGCACGTCTCTAATCCTACCCTTGGTACCCTATTATATTGCCAGCTTTATCTACTATGACAGGTCTTTCATATAGGCGCATCCATGCGTCAGAAGCTTCGTGTGCGTCTTTATATCCAGTACGTTTGAATTTACCGGCGTTAGTAACAGTGTATTTATTCTATTTTACCCAATCTGCGCCAGTAACCCAATCATGGGCATATTTCATCTAACTCTTAGCGCTATAGTCTCCGTATTTGTTTATTACGGCCTATCTAATATTCTTATCATTCTAGAATAGACCGTGATATGTTTTCGATTCAGACACACTATCTGGATTAAGAGAAGATTCTGTAAGAGCATTGCCAATAATACCAGATATAGAGACATCGTCGTAACAAGAAGCCTTCAAAGACTTGTACATGTAGTCTATTATCTTCTATTGTTCTTTTGTAAACTTCATATCTTATTCTAAGGATCTATTCTATTACCGATCACGTTAGCGATGATGTTGGTAATAAAATCGTTACCTTCATCATGCTAAACGTATCTCAGTATAAGTTTTAATAGTTGATTGTTCTCTCTAGTAAGCTATAGAAGCTCTTGTTCTTCAGAGTATGTCATGACTTCTTGATTTTAGATAAACGATCACACCAATAATCAACGTCGATTGGTTCTTTAGCCATAAGCAACTCTAAGATAAGAAGATTTATCTCGCCTTGTTTCTTTGCTCGTTTCTAAACAAACCGTTTGAACAAATTGCAATGATTATAAAGCCATTTAAAAGAAGAAACGAAAGCAACATTATAATAGTATTTAATCTTATTCATAATTACTTCTCCCCGCTTACTTTATTCCTGATAGCAGCTCTAGCCTTGATGCGTTCTCTTTCTTCAGCAGCTTTATCCTTCTGCTTTTGTAGCTCCATCTCGTGCTTCATACGCTTCTCTTCAAGCTGAATCTTCTGATCTTCTATCTCTCTCTTTTGACGTGCTTCATAACGCTTAGTATACTCGTCAGATGCAATCTTACGCTATTGTGTAGCATCCTTAGCTATCTCCATAGGATCGGGTATGCCGTTGTTATTAGCATCTTTCTCTTCTGTACCACGATATGCACTAATTTCAGCTACTGCAATCTTGGTCTGGTTATCAGCATCAATCTTATAACGTTCAAGCTCCATCTTGGCTTCTTCAAGCATGAGCTCTTGCTGTCGCTGTTCATTCTGCATCTGTTGCAGTTGCACAGCCTGCTCTTGTTCTGCCTGCTGTTGCTGACGTATCTGATCTTCCTGACGTTGCTACATCTCTTGAAGCTTCTGCTTAATAATATTGAAGTTATCGTTTGTAAGTACTTCAGCTGCTTCTAAGAGGCTGGCTCCATTCTACATAGCTGGTTGAATAAGCTGTTGTAGTTTTTGTATATTCTCCATGTCTTTAGAAGTGTCGCTCACAAACACGTCCATATCCTCGTAATAGAATTTATCTGCAATATCGAGATATGCACGTTCTCCATTATCGAAGACATAACTTAACTTCTTTTTGCCTGTCTAAGACCATGCACCTTTGGCTGTATCTAGCAGCATATTAAGGGCGTGGCGCTTACATTGATTATGCACCCAGAACAAAGGTTCTGTGATATGTGAAGACTGTACTACTGACCTCTCTACGTTTCCTACAAGTTCGTTAGAACTAATAGCACCTTCACGCTGTTCTGTAATACCAGATATAGTTCCTGCGAGCTGTTCTATCTTGTCCATCAACTGAATATATTCAGCGATTACATTAGACATAGTCAAATCTAACGACGTAATCTAATTGAATGTAGCAGGTTTGCCTCCCTCTCGTCCAGGAACATTCCAACCTTCTTCATACGGATTAATAAAGTTTACACCAACACTAGACAAATAATGCATCCAACGATCTGGAGTTATATTCATGGACTTAGGTATCTAAGTAATATCCATGTTCACTACCTTTCCCTTATCTCTCGCAATAGCGAGTTCAAGCCTATACCAAAGCACAATATACATATATTGAAGAGGTTTGAGTATACTAACAAGGGATCTTGGTTTGCTATTAGTGTTGCTATAAATTGCTCCTGTATATGGAAGCTTTTGAGAATTGGGATTATCAATTGAAACATGCTGATACTCAATAGGCTGTATGCCGAAGTATAAGTCAGAACCCGCTCTATAGCCTTCCCATACTTCTACAATCCAGTCAGGAGTGACGTCTACCTCTGTACCATTCTTTTTATAAGATTCGTCTACTATATCTATTTGAGGAGTACCGGATTCATCCAAATACGTAACGTAGTATATCTTTTTAAATGATTTCCAGCAGCAATGCCATACATTTATATTATGACGAGTCTTCTGATCGAATATGGGGTTGTCATAAATATGCATTTGTATACCAAAGTTATCCGTCTTATCTTTGTCACCCATATCGTTAGAAGGTCTACCAGTTAGCATTTCTTGAAGCTTGTTTAAATCTTTTTCACTGAGCTTGTTGTAATACCTATCGTATACTTCTGCTACCGGTAACCTCATTCTTCTACAGCACCATGAAGCATCTTCTATAAACTCTAAATCTGGAGATTGATCGTAAGAAAAGAAGACTGGATTTACTCTCTCCAAATAAGGTTCGTCGTTGAGTACACCCACATAATATATCTCTGTACCAGATATAAGAGCGTCTTTCCAACCTTTAATAAACTCATTATCTAAGTTTAACTTTTCTCTAAGATATGTAAGTGTATGATATGCTGTATTCTCTATAACGTCTTTATAATCCTTCTGCATGTATTTAGCAATACCTTCTGGAGGCATTATCTCCCCAGACTACAACTATTGCTAAAATTGAGCAGCTTCTTCTTCTCCCATTTTAGATGTTACTGCAGCCATCATGTACTACATAAGCATCTCTTTTTCTTTATCCATGAGTTCTGAAGCAGCTTCCTAGGATGTCCTAACTACTCTGAAGTTCATCGGCCTCTTTGTCTCTTCACCTATAAGGAGGTCTACCTTAGGCCTTATTATATTGAAATCTTGAGGTGTTGCTGGAAATCCATCTTCGACTTTAAACGGGTTTGTGATACGTTTAAAATCTTTCTCATCGAATATTGAATTATAAAGGTTATAATAGGTTTGTATCTCTCCGAACCTAGTCTTACTCATACCACCGGATACTACATTTCCTTCTCCTATGATATAATCCACACAATCATGTTGCCACTGCTCTGTCTTCTTTTTAAGCGGCAGCTTCTGTTGCGGGAAGTTCGAATTATATAAATTATCTTCTATTTTAACCATTTTGATTTATTTTAAAACAAACGCACACAAACCGCGATGTTTATTTATATTTACACAAGACACACACCCATACCTGCTATAGCTCCGATTGGGGCTCCTATAATCATACCCTTAGATGTCCAATCTCTCTTAAGAGTCAACTTCTTTATTACCTCACCAAGAAATGAACCGGCAGCTCCTAAGAATACACCATAACAAATATCTGAAGGTATAAGAGCGAAATCCCCATACAACCCCATAAGTACGGCACCTGTTGCAAATAATGCATTGGTAAACCAAGAGTCATAAATCTTCTTTATCATAATATCCAAAATTTAAATCCAAATCCAATAAATACTCCAGTCAATGTGATTATAAAATCAATAATGTCAGGCTTTCCTCCCCACTAATAATCTTTAAATTCCATAGCGCCTGCAGTACTAATTCCTGCTAAGCCTGCACAATACCAGTCAGAAGATAACGCACCTATTGCAATACCTCCAAGTAGATGCTATAACCTATGACTATCTTTAATCCATTTCCAGATGTTTTTCATATATCGTTAAAAACTAAATAACGGTATGTCGTCTTGTGGCTACGTATCAGCAAACCATTGTCTACTGAACAAAGGTAGCTCGAAGAGTTCAACCTGTTTATTTTCTTCTTTTGCAGCTGACACCTTTACTTGATATAACTCTTCTCTATATATCATTACCATACATAGAGCTATCACACGGTCTACGTTTTTTACACCATCTGTTTCTATAAGTTCTTCAAGCAACGGTTCACTGTATATCCTTTCTATATTTAAGTGCCCAGGCTCATATTCTTCCATTAGCCATTCTAATATCAGACCCTCTCCGTAGGCTCTTATTTGTTTTGTCATATGGCAGCCTTTTCTACGCTGTACACGACTATCTTTAAATATCTCTGTAATTATCTTATCTGGCTGATCCGCAAGCAAGTAGTCACAGTGTTTGTTTGTAAAGTACGGATATATACCTTTACGTTCATTCTCAAACAGCAGCCTAGCATTATAGAATGTTAACAGTTTACGTACATTCTCATAATACTCTTCGGCTGTGTCTGGTCTTCCCGTATATTCGGCTACGATTACGTCGTTCCAAGCTTCTCCTGCTCTAACTCTTTTAAAAATAAACGTCGATCCTAACGAGTTAGTGAACGACTCGTCATGATCATATGGGTCGCAACCGCCAATGTATAATCCGAATGGGGCATCTGGGATTGGGTATTCCCAGATAACTACTGATCCTCTTGGTTTGTCATCTCGTTTATCAGGTTTATATTCTGTTATATCGCCAGATTTCTTTTCTGTAGCTTTTACCATACCATTTCCATCCCAAAATAAGTCAACCACATGCTTCATGTTTTTAAGCTTTTCGTTTGTTCTTATTCTAGTTAGTTGGTCCATCAAAAGCTTTTTAGGAAATATATTTTTTCCTAATTCCAAGCACGCTTCTGCAGGCTTCATGGGACGTTCTGATATGAATCTATCTATAGCTTCCTACGAAGCTCCGCCGTCACGTACTTTGTTTCTTTCAGCTATTAATCTTTCAATAGCGACATCTTTCTTACTATTACCATCTGGATCTATACAAGATCCGTCTTTACTCTCTAGATTCCAGTAAGATGGAGAGAAGAATCCACATTTAGTATTACTTGCATTGTCATCCCATATGTTAGGGAATCCAAGTACATTAAATGCGTCCGGGTGATAGAACATATTTTTTAGTCCATCGAACGCCGCACCTTCAGTACCACCTGTACCAAATGCTATAAGTAAACCAAAAGCTACACCGTCGTCAGTTTCTACAGCAGGACGTTCGATTTGCCACGCTGTTTCAAGACCCGGGAACTTACCACCTTCCTCAAATAGTACAAGCTTACCACGAGTACCACGAAGGCGTTCTGGGTCATTCTTCAGTGTAATACCTGTGATGGAAGATAAATAGCCTTGTTCAGTTTCTTTACCAAACTCATCTTTAACTTTGAATCCAGATACACGCTCCATACGAGTAGCAGTAAGTCGTTGTTTTGACCAGTCTGTATTCTTGTCAACGAAGTCCATTATTTGCCAAGCTTTTGTAAGAATTCCGTCACCAACTAGGAATTTCTGTTCTGAAGCTACCGCAAAGTTCTTAGACCCTGGGATGAGTTCGTAGTTTCTAACTAACATACTAGCCCCCTTAAAAGAGTAACCTCTTTGTCTACACTTAAGGACTGCCATATGTTTACCTTCATTCTCAGCCTCTTCTATCGCATTGAAATAGTAATAGTCACCGTCCCAGAAATTAGGGAATTCAAATACACGATTTCTCTTTAGGCGTTTTTGCCCATATCTATCCGTATATTCTTCTTCTACCAATTTCATGATAGGACAATAGTTTAAATAGAAATAATGGTAGCCAGTAATAGCATCTCCATCTTCTGCAACATATCCGTTAAGACATCTATCTGTCTCTCTATCCCAATAGTTATTATAATCTGTAGTGCCTCTGGGTGCTAAAGTATAGCATCCATGTTCTTTGAAGAACTCAGCAGGCTTACAAAATTTTGAAGAATTGTATATTTTTTTATTAAAGTCTACCATAAATATTTATTACCTTGGAATTTCGTAGCGGCCTATTATACCGCCACCTTTTACTTTACCCGTCTCCAACTACTCAGCTCTTGCCTGTTTCATAGCAATGTCTAGAGACTTTACAATATTTCCAACATCTTTTAATATTCTTGTAACCTTTATAGCTGTATCTATATCCATGTTACCCTAAGAGTAGTCGTTTAGGGCAGCTATAAGCCCCTCTGCTGCAGTCTATGAAGCTGAAAGTAATCTAGTTCCAGGCGTTTCCTAAAACTCTATAAAACGCTTTTCTAACTCTTTAACCTCTGCAGTAGGTACATATTTACTATCTCCAAATACGTCTTTAGCTACAGTAGCAGCCCTTGTTTCTAATGGGTATGCTTCGTATGGAGTATTCCATTTATGTAGCCATACTACGTATTCAATCTCCTTCAACGCCGAAGACTTATCCTTTGCACTGTTGTAATGATCTCTAAACGGTGGTATAGCTAAGTCTTCGGTATTGAGAGATATTTTATCACCTTTAATGTCAAACATGTTATATAATGTTAACATACATTCTCAGTATCTTTTCAAGCATCTTATACATTCTATGTACCAAATGCCCTATTAGATACGCAGCTTCCTCGGAATCTTCTTTTATACCATAATATTGACATATGTGTGACTATACGTGTTTAGCTTCATGTATACATGTATTAACAAACTAACCTATATTCTTAGCTTTCCCTATACACACGATGCTCATTTTGTAGTTAGTATTTGTAAAAGTAAAGCCTGTGTTCTTTCTTTTTAGTACACTCAGTGCTTTCTTCATATCCTTTTTCGGGCAATCTATTTGCTCTAAAGAATCTACTATCTCTACAAAATCGTATTCGTCTACATTATAATATATAAGAACATTCCAACCACGGTCCCCGAGTTGTATATACTAAGATGTCATACAAACTCAGACCAATCAACTGGAATATGCATACCCTCTATATCTGACATCCAGCGGTTGAATGGTTGCCCATCATATCCATCTGGGTCATCTATAGTTTTCTTTACATACATACAGAGATTGTAATCGTTATTAGGTACAGCATTACCTAAGTAATCAGCTTTACACATATTTGCTACATATACAGCATCATAAAGCTTGTTATACTCTAAGGTAATATTCTGCACTTTTAACTTTTCTTCTAATTGTTGTTTAGTTATAGGAGTTATAGGACCTTTGTCATCTTCCATTAAAGATACTGCAAAGTCACATAACTCTTTTGTAAAGTGAGGACCGTATAATCTCTGGTACTTTCTGTAGTGTTTAGTTGTTCTCATTTCTTAATAATATTGATTCTAACCTTTTAAGAGTTGACTGCATATCACCTACCTACTACGATAAGCTATCTATTCTAGACTCTCGTTCCTGTTCTCTTGCGTATACAGGATTTAAAGTCTTAAGTATATCTTCGTAAGCAGTTATAGCAGCTTTGTGTTTATCAACACTATCTATTACATCCTTACTTTGCTATAATAGAGAATCTACTTCTGATATCATAGCTTCTTTATTCTCACTTAAAGTATAATCTCCATAAGTATGTATAGATAAGTTGCTAGGTACACTAAACTCTTTCTTTTCATCACCTACTCGTACCGTAATATCCACTACAGTTTGCATATTAGTACCTACACTAACAGCAGGATTGTATGTGGGATACATGGGACGAGGCATTGTAACATTATCAATGCTACCTACTTTTACTTCTGGTCTGGCACTTCTATCAAGTATATAGATAGAAGCTCCTTTTCTCAATGTAGAAAACATAATAGTAAGTATTAAGAGGTTGGGGGCCGTAGCCCCCTCGCTCATTAAACAAAGCGTCCCATGCGATTACGACGCATACGCATACCTCCACGCATTCCTCTACGAGACATTCTTCTCATAGAAGCGTGCTTACGCGTATCTTCGTCATCCTCATATTCTTCTGGGTCATATTCGTCATGACGATAATTACGAGTTGAATATCTATTACGATACTCCATATCAGAGTCTTCGTTATCCCACTCGTCTTCGTTCTCTTTCGATGCTTCATAGCAATCGTACATAGCGTCTTCAAGCTCACAAAGAGTAAGCTTTGTTTTCTTTGCGCTATGTTTAGCTTCATCAAGAAGGTCGAATGCTGTATCGTAAGCAGCATCCCGCATTTCAATAACTACCATAATTTAATAAAGTTTTAATGTTAATATTAAGCTGGAATCTAAGTAGTAAGCATCTGCATCAGATTAGCATTCTTGTCATAGTATATAAGATATACACCAGCACCAAGAATCTAAGCTGCTGTGATAGCTGTACCACCAACATTCGTAAGCGGTTGTGTAAAATCGTTTGATGAGAACAGTACAGGCAGTGTACCTGTAGTTCCATCGGGAATAGCCTGGTTAAGTCTAAGTAGTATAATACCCTTATCATTCAACCACCTGAACGATCTATTAGGTATGTTTATCACTACATTATCTGCCGTAACACTTATAGAACTAGTTTCGATCAGAGGTATTCCCCTTCTGTTGGAGAAGTTGAATGGATAATTAGTAGAACCAAACATAATTACCTCCTTTCTAAATCAATTCCAGAAGCTATTAGAACCACAGTTATTCATAGCGTAAAACCCACCAGCAAACGGAGTAGTATTTACAGCTGTAACATTGGGCCACTGAACAGGGATTGTATTGGGCTGTGAAGCTTTAATAGCAGCGAGCTCAGTAGCAACAGTATTAAATTTCTCGTTAATGAATGCAGTTTGAGCAGCGTTATTTGCATTTGAACGTAACAGAGCATTATCAGCTACCAGAGTATCAATCTTATTCTGCAGCTCCCTCTTCTCAAGGTCACAGAACTTATCGTTGATCATAACACTCTGAGCAGATATAGCATCAACAATATCACGAGTATTGCGCTCAGCCTGATTAGCCAGCGTATTGGTCTGCTGACATACAGCAAGCTGATCAGCAGCCTGCTCCTGTGCTGATTGCAGTGTAGCAGCAGCGTGATTAGCTGCCATCTGAGACTGCAGTGTATTAGTCTGATTAGCAATAGCAAGTCTATTCTCGCAGCAGCACTGACATATCTGGCTGGCGATAGATGCATTACCACTCTGTATGGCGTTCTAAATTTGCAATCCGCTCATGCCTACCTGAGTACCTACAGAAGTAATAGCATTGTTCAGTGTGAATATACCATTCTGTACAGTATTGACCTCAGTGTTTAAGAGGTTTGCAAGACTGTTAATAGAATCACGATTACCCTGGATAGCGTTCATCAGCAGCTCACGACCAGAATCGTTTGCAATCTGATTAGAGAGGAATCCATTGCCTCCGTTTCCACCGAAGCCGTTACCTCCCCAGCCTCCGTATCCCCAGATAAGCCAGAGAAACAGAATCCACATCCAGTTATTACCACCAAAACCACCGTTGTTGTTAAGAGCCATCAGCAGGTTTGGATCAATGCTATTATTCCCCATCTCAGGGAACATCATAATTTTAGAACTTTCCATAATAATTAATGTTAATAAAATAAGTTAATAAATGTTAATAATCCTTTATTGTGCAGTAAGGTCTGCTTAATTGCGCCATATAAAAGTGTCGGGGACTTTTATATGACTTACTACACGTCTGTAGTCACACGCGCGTGGAGATGGAATCGAACCATCTTCAAGTGCTTCCGAAACGCTTTATGCGCCTGTCTCCCGCTCTACCAATGAGCTATCCACGCAATCCCTATTTTAGACAGTTAGGGTTCTGTTATTACATATTTAAGATTGTGGCAATTCTGAAATACCTTTTATATAATTTTTATAACTACTCCACCCATTTGCTGATTTATACACATCTACACTTGCGTCAGGAACATATATGATTCTGTTTGATTTATTGTAATAAAACACATTATTTCCTAAAGTGGGAGGTGTAACAGCTTCCACAATTACAGTTTCAAGATTACTGCACTACGAGAAAACATAGTTGCCAATGCTTGTCACCGAGTTTGGTATGGTCACAGAAGTCAAAGTAATACATCCTGCGAACGCATAACTCTAAATTTCTGTTAATGAATCTGGCATAACGATTGATCTAAGATTAATACAATCACGAAACGCATCTGCACCAATTGACGTAACGCTGTTTGGTATTGTAATGCTTGTAATTCTTGTATTACGAAAAGCACCTAGTCCAATACTCAGAAGACTATCTGGAAGCGTTATACTTGTTATATTGACACTATTAGTAAGAGCATACTATTTTATAATAGTTGTACCAGCAGGTACTACCACGTCAGTAATAACAACATCTTGGATGTACAAGATGTTGTTATTAAAAGGACCACCCACATCAATATGATACTATTTATCAATATTCATCCACTACTATAAAGTACCACTGTAATATATATCATAACTGTCACCGTTCTTCGCGAAGGCTCCTGAGCCAATAGTTATAACACTTGCCGGTATGTCTATTCTTGTTAACGAGGTACAATCACGAAACGCATCCTTTCCTATAATACTCAACCCGTTTTGTATAGTTACTCTCGTTATATTTGTACAACCATAAAAAGATCTTTCACCTAAAATAATAAGCTACTGAGGTAAAGTTAGATTTCCTGCTATACTGGTTCCTGCAAACGCATAACCTCCAATACTTGTAATACCGTTATGAAATACAACACTAGTAATTGCACGCAAGTTCCAAAAAGTACAGCTTTTTATATCTGTAATACTATTAGGGATAACAACTTCACCAGCTAGTTCGACACCGTTCAAATATAAAGACACTGGTCTCGTTAATGGTGTCGAGTATATGTTTTGTGTAGTGATTCTCATCCACCCTTCCAAATCCTTCAGTGCATCAACCCTGGTCAGTAAGCTACACCCATAAAACGAATTATTCTAAAACGCAGTAAAATTAGCTGGAATTGTGAGATTCTTCAACGATGAGCAGTTCAAAAAAGCGTTTTCACTAAAATTTGTCAGATTAGTAAAATACTGAAAAACGCTCGCGTCTATAATGCTTGTATTATTCGTAAAAGCATTACTAGGAAAATACTTGATGCTTGCCGCCTGTGCATAAGTCAGTTCCCCAGCAGCACCTGGTATCTTTGTATTGTTGACACGACTGCTAGCGGCAGCAGTACCACCATCAGCACCACCCCACAAAGCAACACAAATAGCTTTCGTGGCGGGATCTTCGATATTTATATAATAGCTATTATTTGGAACTGTTATATAAAGATTCTAAAACCGTTTAACATCACCAGGATCTATGCCTGCGAGGTATCTTACTTCGTCTTCATCTGCAGCAACAGTCTCTATGCGTCCTTGTACATCGCTTGTAGAATCTAACTAACTAACAGTTCCGTTCTACTAATCCTCATAAGACAACTCGTATAATTTGCTTATTACTGATGGATCTACGATCTCCGTTTTGTTTATATTTTGTTTAATTTCTAAATGCATAGTGTATTATTCGTATAAAGTATTGAACATTGTAAATCCATGAACAGTTGTAGTGTTACAGTTAATTAAAGATATGTCATCCAGATACTACGAATCCTAAATTGTAAATGTAGTTCCATCGTCTCCAAGTTGAGTAGGATTGGTAATAGATACCTTAGTCGGAGATCCTAACTGTATTGAAGATACAGCAGATTGCGGAGGTAATATTATACCAGCTCTAGTATTTTCTAAATTTATGGAAGTTAACGACTGTAGGTTAGATAAATCTATTACTATATTGCCAGTAGCGACACCATCCATATTTATACTCTATAACTTGTCCATTTGTGTAAACAACAACGTGTCTTGCGTCTAATTAAATGTTCCAAGAGTACTCATACTAAGATGCGTACAACCTTCAAAATTTAAAGATGTAATATTAGGTAAATACTGCAACAAATTTTCATTCGTCTCTGTGTTAAGATATTCGATATTTGTTTCTTGAGAAAAATCCAATCCACCAACTAACTATAACAAATCAGATTTATAATATTTATCTTTATCAGTTCCGTATATCTAATAGTACAAAGAATTCAACACATTCTATACAGGTCGAGATGTACTTTCCTAATGGATTACCGAGCTATCGTCATAAGCTATTATGTTTATCGTCTTTGCATACACCATTGCTCCAACAGTAACATATGCTTTTAATTCATATATAGATAAAGACGAAGGCGCCGACGTAACACCAACTACAATACCTCTATTTTCTGCGCACTTTACATAATGAAGAATTCCGTCACCTATTCTATTTGAAACAACATTTTCGTATCCGGTTAACTACTAATAAGTTGTAAGAGTAGGTAATATTGTAGATATAGAATATCGTATGGAATTTATCGGTATTGTCGAAGGAACTGGCCCGTTTATAGCTCTAGCATAAAATTCTACTTGTTGTCCAGAAGAAAATAGTAAATAAGTATCCCTTATTGCATTATTATTATGAGCATCATACGCGTAATTATTAAATACGGTAGGCATAGCAGATATTAATTGCTGCGATAAAGAAAATCTTCTTGCGGGATCTCCAGATACTGTTCTTAATGCGATTTCTATATGATCAGGAAGTATAGCTCCTATTATCTTTATAGTAAGCATTGATGTGACATTTCCACTAGAAGCAGTTACTGTAACATAATAATCCCCATATGTTCCATCACCCTCTGCAACTAAATACATCATCCCATCATCTCCGGCCTAGAGATATACAGATTTTTCTCTATTTTTACCAGAACTTTGAATGTTTTGTCCGGTAGTTACAGACCAACTAAATTCATCAGAACTATCTTCAGATAAAGTAAATCTAGTAGCAATCAAAGACGTAGAACTACCTTCATTTAATATAAGTTCGTTATCTACAACACTTGTACCATATGAAGTAATCTATACATATGGCCGCATATGATCTATCACAAGACCACTATTCTTAGAACTCTTAGTAAATACAGATTGACCAAACCACTATGCAAGATTGTTGACTTGTTCAGCTGTGAGGTCATGGTCATCAGACAATACTATATAACCTTTAATTAATCCGCCAGAATTATTACCATTATTCATGTGTGCAATCCTAGCAACATCTTGATATGTAAACTGTATACTTTGATTGCTCAACCCCCAATTTATATTCTCAGCCTAAAAACTTTTGGACGAAAGTGCTTCATACAAATCTTCTTCTGTATGACCTACTGGCAAACTATTATCTATAGATTCTATCCAATCTAATATAAATTGACCAGCACATTCATTCGATGCTGTACTTCCCTTAAATTGCACAGTATGTAACTGATAAGGTATTGCAGTTTTTGTAAACGTAGCAACAGATGGTTCTGCGATAGGTTTATCTTCGTCGTCGAGAATAAGTTCATCATTCTCGTCTCTCATATATACTATATCGCCAGATCTATTTGTATTCCAAAATTCTATATTCTACCAAGAACTATTTGTCATAGACAATGTGTTAAATATGGTTGTAGTAGGATTTTGACCAGTATATGTAACTGTTGTTACGGCTGGCAATTTAATTGTATTAAATTTATTACCAGACTAAGAACTTATAAATTCTGTAATACCGCTACCTATTGCATATACGTCCGTAACATTTCTTCTATCTGTAGATCCAAGTAATTCTGAAGTGGTCGTAATACTTGCTTGTCCTGTAATATCGAGTATCTACAGATTCTCAAAAGCGTCTGTTTTTGCTATAGGATCGTATCCTTCTAATCTCATTTGAGTACCGGATACTTTACCTTGGTATTGTGTAGAAGATATTTCTGTATATGGTAGGCCCACGTTAACTTTTTTTATGGGGGCACCTAATATGTTATCGTAACACAACGCAAAGTCTGCCGCTTTTAGTTTTTCTGATATAGAACTCAAGTCTATCTCCTCAATAAACGTACCGCCGTATATATAAGCCGGGTCCTTTGTAGAAAATACTGCATTCGATACATCGAACTTCCAACTTTCAGAATCGTTCTTTATAACTTGGTGCATGTCGACGAGACCCTAACCTTCAAGGTTAGCTATTTTGATAAATGTGTCAGATGTCGGCTTTATAGTAATAATGTCAGGATCGTTTAAATCTGAATTGCGTTTTTTATCCGTAAATATTCTAACTCGGTGAGAATTAAATGCACCACAAGACCACTTGGCGTCATAATAATTCATAGATGTACTAATCCACCAATGTCTATGAGACGTTCTAGATCCGTGTAACCATTTTAACCAATCTCCACCTCCGTTTTGTATATATTTGAAATTTCCAGATTCATTATACATCGCTTCACACCACGCATCTGCATATTGTCCATCGAACATTTCCATTATAGAGTCGTAATCAAGACCTGCATCATATAGAGCTTGTGCTACATTTGGAACTAGTGTATTAGCCCAATAATCCCAATTTTCAAGACAGTCAAATAATGTGTTACTGGTACTATTTAATTTTTTACCAGAATATGCATATGTAGTAGTACCTGGTTCTACACTTTCTCTATTTAAAGGTGGATTTAATATCAGAGCACCTTGGTTAGTTTCTCCACATGCGATATCCATATCCCAAGGTTCATAATGCCAGTGTTGACCATCATACGTCTTTAACTAAGCATTACGTTCTACAGAGTCTACAAGTCCAAAACGTAAGAAGAATATATAATATGCAGCTATTTTATATAAATCAAGATGTTGTGCAGCGGTAGCTTCAAATGCTTGTTGTGTAGAACTATATGTACCAGCAGACCACCACTATGTAGCATTTGCATAATTCTTTTTGCAATCAGTAATCCATTTTAGGAAGTTTATAAACGGTTGTACTTTTTTTACAAATTTAGAATTTGGATTAAATTTATTTATACCGTCTTTTGCATCATCTTCCGCTACATCGTCTTCATCTGGAAATATCATTTCGAAATAATCTTCCCAATAATATTTATCTGGATTTCCAGCAGCGTCTGTTTTGATTGTAGTACATGGTACAACATTCCCGTCTTTGTCGGTTACATCGAAATCCATATAGCTAGTCAACGTGGTGTCGGGAAGAACAACTTCTATTCTCAATACGTCTTTATTGTCCCAAACTTTATTTTCGTCTGTATCTTGTCTACCTAAAGGTCCGTTCTTTGTGTTTTCCGTCTTAAGGACGAACGGATCGTTATCAGTTCCAAAATGGTATATACTGCGTTCGCCGTAGGTATAGTCTGATTTCTTGTCATCCATGAAAACGTATTGACCTAAGAAATGATATCCGTCGTTAGGGCCATTTTGATAGAATACCGCACAAGGGAATGAATCTGGTGCAACACGAATTGTATACGGGAAATTCTTACCAGTTGTCTGTGGCCATGTTTTATTTGCAGCAGCACCTACTCCATAACCTTCTACCCAAGTACCGTCCTCATGCAAATCAGAATCGTTATGCGTTAGAACTTCACCGGAAGTAAACAATTGTGGAGCTGTTCTAAGTATATGGTGTCCATCTATTTGAGCGTCGTACCAAGTTTTTTGGATAAGTCTGAGCAGAGATCCATTATGAGTACCAGAAGAGTCTGCATAGTTTGCTTGTAGAACAAACTTATTAGCTGGAATAGCTCCAGTCTTCATTATATATCGGTTCTTGTTAAGACCTTCCGCCTTCTGCGTCTATGAAAGATTTATATTAGTAACAACATTAGATTCTTTGGCTTTATTTGTCCAAAGTTTCATTGAGGTTATAGGATAGCTAAGCGTCGATTGTCCATGCTTTCTTATCATGCCGTTTATAACTTCAAACGACTTAGTGGGATCTGTTATACACTCTCTTTTGAAATTAATTGTAGATTCCGAATCATCTTTACTTGTGCCTTGTGACAATATCTTATTTAAATTGCCCGTAAGTAATATAGTATCAATTTTATTTTTTACTTTCGTATAATCAATTACACTACTAGTAAAGATATCATTTCTATTAATAATCTCAGCTTTATTTTCACTATCGTATATATAATTGTTAAGTTCTTCGCTATAACTTAACGCTTTATTGTAACCTCTTATGTTATATACTCTTATTCCGCTATAAGATCCACCTATTTTTATGAACCCGTTTGCAGACGAATAACTTAAAGCTGTTCCGTAAGAAGTAGCACGTTCTAATATTCCATTATTTATTATGAATATCAAGTTAGAATTATCTACTCCCGATCTAACTGGATTAAATACAAATGCTAATTTTATACGCTCGTTAGGTTTATAATTTGTACGAATTATCTCATTTTGTCCATTATACAATCCAGCTTTATTTGTGCTTATATCAATATGCCCCTTTTGTGGGTCTCCTATTGTAATAAGAACATCGTTTTCGTTTACGATATTTTCTGTTTTAAAATCTATCTCTATAGTTTTTCCATATTCTCCAATATCGTAATCTGCAGGAATAGGATTATAATTTATAATCGCATGTTGGTCAATTCCTCTAGTAACAAAACTGTTCTTGTTCCATCCAGAATTATCATCAAATATAATTCCAGAAAATGTTGTAGTTACATTATTATATATGTCAGCCCATTCGTTTTTATTTGGGGATTGGTTAGATTTACCAAAGGCTGTTAATTTAAGATCATAACCTCCAGTTTCTACTATAGAAAGATTACTTTGTTCTACTTGTAGAGGGAAAGCTTCTATTTCTTCTCCTTGATATAACGCTACAAGGCAAATCTCATTTCCAGTAGTATAAAAATCTGGAATAAAACGCAACGGTTCGCTTTGCATTTTATTACGACCTTCTAATGTCGCTATAGTATTGTACGTATATACACCGTTATTCTCTACCCTAGTTGCCCACTCTACATTTATGGTTTGCTATGTTGTTTCTCTGTCTGTATAATAAGCCCAAGGCAACGTAAATGTCTGATACTAAACAGCCTAAAAGAATATTCGTCCAGTAGAGTCTATATCTGTAGAAACTTTACTATAAGGAAGCGAACATTTAGTATTTATAAACTTATTTGTAATACCTATAGTACTAGATGCCACAATAAAGTCAAATAATAATACATTGCTAGGATAAGAAACACCCATATCTAGATCATACATGTGCGCTTCTATCTGTAGAACATGCTGTTCTCTATCTTGAGATGTAACATTGGCACTATATGTATTCGCGATAGATATAGTTCTAGTAGGGTTTGATTCTCCAGCGCCTATTTCCCATGTAGCTGGAGTTTTATAATCTACAGCTAATTTAGCAGGCTACCCGTCTACAGTTATATCTACTCTGATTCTAAGAGAAGTATCACTGCGGCGTATACTTATAGGTATATCTATTGGTCGTTCCGGATCCCAGTGAGCAGCATAGTCGAATAAACTTTCTATTTCAAATACTACTAAAAACATTGCAAATGTAACTGAATTTTGTGCGCTAGAATTTTTAGCTTTCATAGTTACAGTTACAATATTCTGTCCTATTGATAACATAGAATATATATTCTTAGTTACCTTTTTCGTAGAATTTAAAAAAGTTGAATCTTTTTCTTCAGACTGTGTATGTTTTATACCGTTAGAATCTGTAACTTCATAGGTGACGGTGAAGGAGTCGCTTTCGTATACGACTCCGCCGCCAGATTCTTTTGACAAATACACATTAAACTCAAGTAATGCGTTTCTTGAGTTTTCATCACCGTTTATTATGTATTTTGGATTTGGATCAAGTCCGCTAAATGTAAGCGTAACATCACTTGGTCTTACAAAGTTAAACAATTCAAGTGACTTAGAACTTTCTGGATCATATTCAGGACTACCTTCTGTATTCATTCTGATCCATTTGTTCTTTATGTCTTCACTACTAAACAATCTGTATAAACCAGCTATTGTATCTTCATATGATACGAAAGGTTTTTTCAATCTTGTCTGTAATAGTTCTCGTATGTACTTACCAGAAACAGGTAATCCACCTGTAGAAGATGCTCTGTACACTTGCGATATCTCATCCGCCGATGTATCGTGTCCATCAACCCAATCTACAAATTCGTTTATATATCCTTCGTATAATGGCATAATTATTCTGTTTTTCTCCAAGGTGTATTATCTGTCCAAGGATATTCATCAATCCAATATCCGTTATAATAACACGATAATACGGTATCTGTTGTTATTTCTTTACTCCAAACTAAGTATAATCCGCTGTATACTTTTATAATATCTTTATGCCCACTATAAACACCAGTTATGTCATGATTGTTTATGTGTATCATAAATTATTAAGGATTTGATTGTGCAGTAAACGGACCTTCGTGGTTAGTCTTGGCCCAAGCAATAAATTCTACAATATCTCCCCATGTTACAGAAGTATCAGCTGTATCTGTAGGATCGTATGTATAAAATTCGCTACCAGACTCACCCTCGTAAATTACATCATAGAAATCATCAGACTGCTTAACATATTTATATGCAGTAGTAGGATCATTTGCATCAGCTTTATCTGATACCTGAGTTGTACGAGTAGCCAAAAGTACTTTACCGTCCTTATTAAAACGATACTCTTTCGTAAACAGCGAACTCTTCTCTGTATTAAACGTACCAAACTCAAGTCCGTCGCCACCACCATGTTCAAACTTAATCTTATTCTGATGATGATCACTATCTTCACCCTTAGGCTGAAGAGCAATACCACCATGATCTTCACAACGAAGATCAATAGCCTGAGCACGAACCTTAAGATAACCACGAGTATCAGCTGCTTTGTTTACAGTAATATTCATCACGTCTGACTCTTCCTGCTTATCTTTAGATGTGAGTACTATATCGCCAGCATTCAGCTGAAGTTTTGCAGCAACTTCATCCGTCTTAGTAGGATCAGAAGCCTTCGGGACTTCAGTCATTATCTTCAGTGATACTTCATCGTTCTTACTAGTTCCACGCTTATGACCCCAGAACTCAATGTCATCTCCGGGCTTAAGGGCGATATTTCCACCCTTACGATCAGCCAAACCGGGAGTATTTTTTCCTTCTCCGGTACCAGCTGCAGGACGCGGTTCTATATTTATATTATTATCACCAGAAAGACCTACGTTAGTTCCTTTATCGCCCTTTGCAGTAAGTTCTGCAACAAGAACACTTCCAACCTTTACAAAAGTCTTATTGGCGTCTGTAGGATCTATTTCTGTAGAAACTACACTGTCGCCATTATTTCCTCCGCCTGCGCCGAGTTCGTTTACATCGGCAGCAAGGTTATTCCACTCTTGTGCGCTAAGCGTGCTGCCATTCGCTTTATTTGTTGCGTGATTTAAATTCATGATATTATGTCAATTTAATGGGGAACGTTTTTCCAAATTCCCAATCGTTTAAAAATGTTATAGGGAATTCGTCTCCGAACTTCCATGTATCTGTATTATTGGTTGTATTATCTGTAAGTATGATGGGGAATTTATCTCCAAAGTGCCAAGAAGTATTTTCAGGTACGTCCTCTTCGTATGTGAAATAATAGGTATTAGCATCAACCGCATTTGCAGCAACTAACCCTTGATATTCTTCTTCCCTCAATGTAACCATCCTATTATAGCCTATAGGATTGTATGGATCGTCTTGATGCGGATCCTAACCATTAGCTTCAGACCATTTTACATAAGTATTGTATATGTATCGTACACTAGCCTACAATTTTGTTATGACGTCCATTATGGTATCATCTTTTTCATCAACGTAGGTTTTTGATACAAATCCGTTTACTTGAGATTTCTTTGCATAAGTATCTTCTGCGTACGCAACATGTGTATTATGATCTGTTCTAGTTACATAATTTCTTAATACTGTTTCGTCTATACCAGTATTTTTAGGTATATCAGTCTTTAACGCATAGTCAGCTAAGTCGTCTTGTGTAAGATAGGTACCTCTTGCATCATTTTCATGTCGTCTAAGATCTTCTTTTGTAGAGTATGCGCTTAAAGCTTCTTGTTTTACATAGTTACGTAAGTCTACTATAGGTCTATATATTTGTCCTGTAGATTGCCATTCTCCTTCTACTGCACATCTATATATTATCCACTCGCCATTTATATTTACAATTGCCCAATCGCCTACAATAGGATAAGGTACAGTTTCTGATAATTCTAATTCGCTATCAAAATAACCTTTAGATCTTTCAAGAAGATATGCCATATTTGATACATACTGCTATACCATACCTTCTATGTTTGCATTTTTAGCATATGTAGTTTCTGCATATTGGCAATGCGCTTGATATGTAGTAGTATCTACTTTTTTAGATATTCTATCAAGAATGTCTCTATACGTTTCTTGTGCGTCAGTTGTATTGTACTTTAAACTAACGGCGCCAGATAAGTCTGTTACGTCCTACTATAAATCTTGAAAATCGGACAATAATGCTTTTCCTGCTACGGCTTCAGATAATTCTTCGAACTGACTTTGCGTAGCAAAACTACCTTCTTCTGGAGCATCTACTTTTTTCTACAGTTCCCACCATATAGCTGAATTCTATACAGGATTTGCAGAATCTCCGGACAATTCAGTATCAATTGTTATATAATTCCAAAGATTGCCTTCGGTAATTATATTCTGAGGGATGTATTGTGATATATTTTCTTCGGTTATTATACCTGATGGTAATTCTGGTGAATTTCCGATGCCTTTTAGAATATTTCTAATATCTTCAATCTCATCTCCATATTTTGTATCTACGTCAGCTATACTTTTTTGTACGCCTTCAATGATATCATCAAAATCTTCAGTATACCATGTGAACATCCGTCTTAATTCTTCTTCGGATATTCCCATGTGATACTAGTCGCCAGAATTGACCCATACACCGTTTATTTCACAAAGATATATATAATACCTCTCTCCAACTTTTACAAACGCCCAATCCCCTTTAACGGGGAGAGGGACGGTTTGTAATAATTGATCTTCTGACTAAAAGAGACCTTTGCTCCTTTCGTCTTTATGTTCATCTTTTCCGTAGAATACTCCACGATTCCAGATAAGTTTTTCTTGCCCGATAAATACGATAGAATCTTGACGAATACCTGTACGATCATCACCCCTGTCTATAAGGGCTGCTTCAAAACCGGCTAAGGTTTTAAAGTACAGAAATTTACGATTTATCATAGTTTATAAGATTAAGATGGATTTTGCCACTGTACAAATCCAGACGAAGCAGACTTCCATTCGTGAGTCATATAATAATAGGATTGTTTACCGGTAATAAGATCTTCGACAGCATGCCGTTGTTTAAAGTAGAAACATCCATCAGGAATTTCTATCCAAATGTTGTCTCCATTTTCGTAGATATATTCTGACTCATTCACAGATATTAATCCGCTCTTCCTAACGCAATCATAGAATGGACTATTTTCACTACATAAAGAATTAAACAACTATTGCGCGCTAAGTGTATAATTTTCTAAATTAGAAACAGTTATAGGATATTTATTTGAACAAGTAACATTAAACGGGGCCACTATCCATCCATTCGATATAATAAATCCGCAAACTGTCCATTTCTATTGCGATTCAGACATCGTAAATAAAATTTTAGTTATATAGAGCATATTCTTATATGCCTAATTTACTAACTGTGTACTTCCTCCTATAAACGGATTAACTCCAAATGCAGTAATATTACCGTTTTGATCCCACGAGATCTTGCCACCTGCGACATAACCACTACCGTTGGCGTTTAATACAATAGAACCTGCTCCAGCTTTAACGTTACCCATTTCATCTACATTAAATGCTGTACTAGCCAAATTGCCAGTTGCGGGAATAGTACCAGCAAATATACGCACACCACAATCACTGCTTATATTATCAGTACCATCCACACGCTTTTGTGTGACATAATCACTATTAACCATTCCGGCTACAGGAACGTCTATAGTTTCACCTCCTATTGTTTGCTATTTCTTAGTTATTACTATCTATTTAGCAGTAAGGTTTTCTATATAAGAGTCTTTTGCAAGTAATGTATGAAAGGCAGCATCACTCATGGCGTTTATTTTAGACCATTTACCACTGAACCCTTCACTTAACGGATGATCATTTGCTGTTTGCGGTTTATGTGATTCTATACATTTAAATAGTTCGTTGCCATATTGTACAACGTCAAGATAATATATTCCCTTTTCTGCAGTAGTTCCATCATTATAAGAATTCGCAGGATTTGCCTACCATTCTGTAAGACGCATCACAGCACCACTCAAAGTTTGAAGATTCTCCGCATCTTTACCGTCCTTACCGTTCATTATAGTAGGTACTACTATAGATGCTGTAGGAACATCATCGATTTTCAATATGATTTGTGAATACGAATAACTATCATTCCATGTTGCTTTTAGTTGTGTATACCAGTAACTTTCAGAATTGCTCCACTGTGCAGGCGTAGAATTATTACCATATTTCATATATATATCTGCACCCATTTCTGTTTTGTTTGCAGATGTTATTTCAGTTCTAGTATTCCCTTCTACTTTAAATACTTTCCACGTAAGTTTTCCCTATAGTTTAGCAGAATCTCCAGTATATACTTTAGATAGTGTTGTAGACTGTACCTATATATCATAGTATACTGCTGGAATCCAACCTCCATCTATACCATCTGAAACAACAAATATGGTTTCTTGATCAACAGTATACAGATTGCCATCTTTATAATATTTCAGCCGTACTGTTACACTGTCAGTTATTCCCCAAGACGTTTCGATAGTATTCGAAAAAAGTTCACGTTCGTCTGAATAGTCGTCGTTTAAAAAATACCAAAAACTAAACCCTTCCGGCGAATTGGCAGGATTCCAAGTTTTCATATTCATTGCACCGTCCACTTCAGTACACTGTACGGATATACTACTAGGGGCTAATACACCAGCTTTATTCTTTCGTATAACTTTTGCTCCAGTTACAAGTGAATAAGAAACCCCATCTACACCAAAGTTTACTCCAAGTATATTTAATACAGCCTCTCTAGTAACTTCTGCGCCGCTTATAACGCCTTTAACTTCAATAACAACAGACATTGTGCCCCTGTTTTTAAAATTATAAGCGTTTGCAGGTATCGCTACGTTTATTTTATTTGCTACATTTTGATCTACTTTTATAAGTTGCGACCATCCTTCTGCCACACTTCCATCACTAAATGTAGCACTTATTATACGAGCAGAACAACTTATAGTATTCTATCCATTATATAAGTAAACCTTAGAAGATTGAGTAAATGCATTATTGTTTCCATCTTCTTTTAGCGACACACACATCGTATCGTTATCAAGATCTGCAACAACTCCAATACCAGCATCTCCATTTAATGCATAATATGACCACTGTTTCGGTTTACTATACGCTTGCCACCTCATCGTATTGGTACTAGAATCCATCTTCTTTTTACGAATAGCTACATAGATTCTAGCTCCAGGTCTTACGTCCGAGTTTTCAAATCCGTATGGATCATCTAACCACTTATTTAACTAAGGAGTTAAGGAACCCTAACCAGTTCTTATATATTCAGGTCTCGTCTAATAATAATCATCATTATACCAAGTAGACGGATCATTACCCGATGTACTATCCCATACAGGTATGTTATTTGATGTATAGTATATATATTCAACGCCGTCTCCATCAGTACCATTTCTGCCATAAGCAGACCACAATACAGGCGAAATAAACGTGCTCCATTCTCCATTAGGATTTTCTTTAGAGAATGTCTTAAAGCGCATCGACATCCATTCGTATTTCTATTTGTCGTTTATTCCCTAAGGATTATCTTTCCATCCGCTTGGTACGTAATCGTCTGTTTGTACAGCAATGTTACCACCTGGAGTATCTGGTCTTGTTTCTTCTCTGGTAAGTTTGTATATATACTCTATTCTATCTCCATCTACACCATTTTCTCCATTTGGACCACTTATTCTCCAAGGACCTTCCCACGAAGATACTGTGCCGTTTGATACAAGACCCATTGCCATCCATACAACTTTGCTTCCGTCACTATTTTCGGCATACTGTTTCCATCCGTCCATATTATCGGACGTAGGGAGATCTGGAGGAGTATCTGTATTAGTGGTCTTAAATATTATTTCATAATATTTACTAGTCTTATTTCCACCTCCACCGCCTCCAGAAATCAAATCGTCCGGTATATATACATAAGCTCTCTCTTGTCCATTTAAGCTTACTGGAAGACTATTGCCATTTCTGACGTACCCTGTCTTAAATCCTCCTCTAGACGAATCGGTAGCTTTAGCCAACTTAATCGTAGTGCCGGTGATATCAATGCCTTCTCCAGCGGTATATGTTATAGTACCATCTGCCTTAGGAGTAATTTTGTCGAGCTATCCTTTGACATAATCCTGCACCCATTTCTTTGTAGGTACATCCTATTTGTTAAACCACGCCTAGAAATCGCTATCCTACTTACCAGAATCCTAACAATCCCAATATGTACCATGAGTATAGATTTGCTTAGGATCCTTGATAAAGACTATAGCATCGTTACGTACATTATTCATACGCAAAGCCTCCTCAAACGCAGTTTGCGTCTAAAATAATAAATATTTTCTATCTATTGTATTCATATCATATTATATTATTACCAAGTTTCCCATCCAAATCTACTTTCATTTACAGTCAACGACCATACTTTATATGCAATTGCTTCATCATTGTCATATCTCTAAGCATCTGACAACTCTTGATTCCTATATGCCATCAACGTATTCCATTCTTCTGTTCCAGGATTTGGTATAACAGGGGCTGGGGCATTTTCATAAAAATCGTACGGATTTTGTTTAAATTTTATATGACCGGAACCATAGAAGGGAACAAATCTCTCCTGATATCCATTATTATACCGTGCATCTGCCCCTGCCTTATCAGAAGATCTCTCTCGCGTTGAACTTAAAATAAATTGATTTATAGCAGATTGACGTTGTTCTGAAGTATTATAAGTTTCACTAAGAAGAATGGCGTTGTCGTTACTACCTGCAGTATCGCTTTTATATGGACCAATTATTATGTGATCCGTACACCAGAATTCTATATTTTCTCCATCGTCTATTAACCATTTTCTGCCATCTGGGTATTTTGTAGTGTCTTCATCCGGTACTGAGAATATCTCTTTCCACGAAACATCGACAAAAGCTCTATCTGCAGTTGTAGATATATCTATAGGTTCAGTATTTAAGAGGTCCCTATCAGAAGTACCCCAGTACGACCAATATACAGAGTCTGATCTATCTTTAAACCGGTTTATGTGATTTGGGTTTTTAGTATGTCCTGTAAGAACTCCATCGACATTATATACTGGATATTCAAAACATCTTTGTGCTAATGCTGTAAAAAATCCAAAAGTCGTAATTGTCATATAACGTTCACATTTCAGATGATAATTTGTAACTTCATCATAAGGATATTCTTCTGCATAACTAGTTGTAGTCCACTGAGTTATTACAGGAGTATTGCTGTACAAAGGCTAAAATCTAGTAAATGGTACACCAAATTCGTCATAAACAGACTATTGCTCGTAAGGCTAATCCCATGGATCTATGTAATGACCGTTTCTTCCATAAAACACTTTTGTGGTATTATACGATTCATTTCCATCTATACCTAAT
>Ga0247611_10000279_pt1 | contig 106310 bp, 145 predicted proteins | sample 177DNAGHGhighgp2_FD_192422 | JGI IMG/M metagenome (GOLD analysis project Ga0247611, IMG submission 192422) | Sheep rumen microbial communities from Palmerston North, Manawatu-Wanganui, New Zealand - 1770 DNA GHGhigh gp2 | ecosystem: Host-associated > Mammals > Digestive system > Stomach >... | reverse complement strand
ATACAGAGATTACGACAACGCAACTACCATTTATAATGATAATGGTGTTATGTACTTATCTTCCGCAGATCATGATGGTACAACTGGTGGCACTCTTTACACACTTCCATCTGATGAGTCAAAATTACTTCAGTTCATTAAGGAATGTACCATCTATCCGGATGATCTTGAAGATTACAGAGGTGAATACGCAGATGGTATGACAGATGATGAAATCCTTCTTGAAATGTTATATGATGATATCTGCCAAGATTCTTATGATATTGATTGGTTCAATCTCATTACTGGAGATTATACGAAGTATCTCGAACCGATTACAGTATAATGTATGTTCATTCAGTGCCGAGAATATTCTCGGCACTATTTTTATGTATATTTTTATATAAGATAAATTTTTTAATAAATTTATAATTTTCATATTGACATAGTTTACTCCATATGATATATTATTCTTGCCGAAGATAAATTTGGTAAATATGTTATCAGAAGGAGATTTTAATATGCTGAAACTATCACTATGCAGACCGATGCTCATTGACACACACATACAAAGAATTGCAGATAAACTCCCATATTCTATGGAAGATCTTATGTACGTTCTCAGATGTATAAAATTTATTTACAAGAATGATTCTGGTGAATTCGAATTTTTGGATACATCTGTCAAGTCAATTTCTAATGATATGGATGCAACTAAGCTATCTTATGGTCCAGATGCAATTATAGAAATTTGCAATGCACACAATGTAGAGATTCATCCGATTACAGAAATTGAAGTTCCAACATTGTTCTATTTTGAGAACTGCAACATTATATGGGATGATGTATGTTATTTGTTTGCCAGAGTAGAAAACAGATCTTCAAGACTTGGAAAATTATTAGAACTTAATGCTCCTAGCATAATCATCATGAATGAAACCAGGATGCTTGAAGAATATCTTGAAACATTAGAGCATAATAACCTTTATAGTTGGATGGGTTCTGAAGAACCAAAGCATATGCAGGATTCAAGTGGTAGAATTTATAGGGCATTGCGTGATGGTGGGTACTCTATGATTGATGGATTTGACCGTGAATTTCTTGATGAGATTGACAGCAGGTACGAAATCGAATCTGACAGTGATTTTGAAAGTGAGGATTAATGTATGACAGAATTTCAGGAACTGATTAAAAAGGCTATTGGGCCAAATAGAACTCAAAGTGAATTTGCAAAAGATGCAGGGATTACTCCACAGTATCTAAATCGTTTGCTTAATTCAGATTCAGTAGGTAAGCCTACAAAATCTACTCTTGCAAAACTTGCTGGAAATTCATTCTCCGGTATCCCACTTGCAACGTTTATGAAAGCATGCGGATATGAAGATACAGAAGATACTATGAAATCAGAACTTCGTAAATTACCAATTTATGAGCGAATTCAACGGTGTGTGGAAACAATTACAGATGGTATAAAGAAGTTGTCCGGATCCAATACGATTTACAATAGTCTTTATGAATGTGTGGATACATTCTTTACAATCTATGATGAAGAGGATGTTAGCGTATATGTTGGAAAGCCTATGGATGTTCCAAAAGGTGAAGTCGGATTTGCAGAAAAAGCATCTGTTATCACCATTTCCTGGAGTGACGAATATGATTTTGAAGTACGTAATGTGAAATACAAGGGATTTTCAGCAAAACTTGATATCCTTATATTCTATTCGGAAACAACTGGTGGATCGGTAATTATTTGTGATGTTAAAACTGATCAGAAGTCACTTATTGATTACCATTCTGATGTTGCATTTGAACTTGATTCCATGGGAGAATATCGTGAAGATGGGTATGCTTGTGTAATTCAGTATCATAGAAAACATAAGATTCCTACAGGGGTTACAGCTGAAGAACGATTACTGAACGCAATATTTGGTGATATGGATGGAAAAGTTTACACAGTAGTTGATGCAGGACCTGGATTTTACATTGACAAAACACCAATTTACGTGATAAAGAATTTCATTGAATCTCACAAAGATTCATTGGATGATGTATGCCTGTCTCGTCATGAGCAGCTTAAAGATACACTTACAGAACAAAATATTATGGAATACGAACAAGATGAGAGTTATCCATCCTATTTAATCAATTGTATCATTCGGAATGAATCTGGCCTTACTACCGTATCTAACTGTGATACTAAGTTTGAATCTAACCGACTTGCCATCATATATCCGGCAAAGCATCCATGGAATTATTCTGATGCTGAAAAGGAGATGTCAAAATCCACGGTTAATCAGATATTGGATAAGTATGCAAGAGAACTTAGATCTAAAGTAGAATTTTGTCACAATGTTTGGGAAGCTGAATCAGAATACTTTGATTAAGATAAATTTATTAACAAATTTATAAAATACCTATTGACATTTTATATTTGTGGTGCTAAAATAATAAATGAAAGCTGAGTTTGTCATTGGTTTTCTCCATATTCATACTGTGCAATGCCTCCTATAAATAAGTTTGTACAGTATCCTACTAACCAAGTGGACTTGTCACCCATAAGGAAGTAGGAATTCCGCCTCTTGAAGTTGGGCGCACTATCAAGGGACGGAGCAACCGGATAAGTGGTTTTTGCTGAGTTTTCCACAAGTTCGGTACAAAACAAATTGCCATGCCTCGTGCTCCTTTCCACGGGACATGGCAATTTTCTTTTTACCCAACATAGACCCTTTGACCACAATCATAGATTGGCTGATACCAATTAAATACTAATTCATTTTCAGTAATACCTTTCTGTCTTCTAGATGCATCAGATATCCGATCATTATCTTTTATCCACCATTTCGTGGGTTGAATGTCTCTGATGTATTTCATACCGATTGATTCATAGTCTTTGTAATTTTCAAAAGACATATTCACGTAAGCTACTATATTATATACACCCAACTCAGATGCTATAGCAGATAATCTATCATACCCACCAACTATGTTATATGTAGGACGCATCCATAATCTGGAAAGTTCAGCAAAGTATTCCTTATTTCTTGATTTCTTAAAAGTCATAATGCAGTATATTTCTGAACCATCCGTAAGACCGAGACATAAAACATTTCCCCTCGGTGCTTTAAATGGATGGTATTTATTTAGCCAAGAATCTGCTATCTTCTTATCAAGCCTATATAATTCCAAATCTTCAGCATACATCTTATGCACTCTCGGTGGCTGATAAAATATAGCAATATCTTTCTTATCTTCAAAAGTTTTCCTGCGTTTCTCTTGAACTTCTGGCAAATATGAAACATTGGTTACACCATATATTTTCATTAGTGTATCTATACGTTTTTCGTTTGAATCCATATATTTTATCACCCACCTTTGTAAATAAATATAAGGTTAGAATGTATCAAGTATTTGAACATCACATTTTATATAAATATAAAATATTTCTATAGAAAGGAGAAACGATATGTTTAAACCATTGTATATGGGGACAGATCATATGTTGGGCATTGATAATTTTGTTCCTCTAATGAAACAAAATTTTGAAGTCCGAATCTACAATATGGATGGGAGTTCCCCAACAGAATTCAGTGATTTACTTACTATGTCAACAGATACAGTAGGAGCTATTGAAGAATCTCAGGAAGAAATTACAGTTCATTATGGAAATGGTGTAATTAAGTTCCCAAATAAGGTTACATTTAACAATGTTCCTTGGGATCTTAACTGCTATTGTGAACCAAACGTGCTCGATTCTCTTCGTGCGTGGAGAAACCAGATTTATGATAGCAAGACTGAAAAGATGGGTCTTCCTAGTCAGTATATGCGTGTCGTATACTTCATAAAATATGATGGACAGGGAAATCCTAGGGATGTAATTAAGTGTCCTGGAACTTGGATTAACAACCTAAACAATGGGGATCATGCACAAGATGGTGGTCTTGTAAAGGTTAATGTTCAGTTTGTTATATCCAGAGCAATTTATCTTACAAAAGACGATTATATGTAAAATTGCATAAAATTTATCAAGTATGGGTGTACTTATTCTTATGTGTACACCCATATTTTTTTAGTTTTTGTGGATAAAATCGTTATAATATGTAGAACTATTTCTGTATATTCGAAAGAGGTGAATCTATGGAAAAACTAGAAACTATGCGATGGAAATATCTACGTGAATCTGATGTGAAATATTTTGATCCGAATCGTAATACACCATTAAAGGAGTATTTGTCATACATATTTAATGGTTATGACTTTGTTTATAATTCCAATGTACCAAAAGATGTTGTATTTAATAGAAACAAAGATGCAAAACTTCGTAGATACAAGCCTGATGCTAGATGTGAGGAACTTAATCTTATTGTTGAGTTTGATGGTATCGCACATTATCAAGATCCACAAGTTGTTTTGAATGATCGAGAACGTGATGACTATTTTGAATCTTTAGGATATATTGTTGTCCGTATACCTTATTGGATTCAGTTGTCTAATGAAGTCATATACCACTTATTTTCAAAAGTTTCTGAGTATATTACTATAGGTGATGATCCTATGTGCACATTGGATTGTAGTTTTCATGATATTGATAAAGAAGACTTTAACATATCCATAAGTGTAGGTGCAATGTGTGCAATAGGTCAGGCAAGATTTGTAGATGAAGTTAGTTCATTACCAATTTCCACACAGATTTCAGTTTATTATGATATATTATGGTGTTGCGAAGATGCGATCATGCACGATATATCACCAGAATATGTTATGCCAAATCATGTTATGCAGTCCTGGGGAATTGATTATACTATAATTGATAATATGTTACCGGAAAATTGCAATTTAGACTGTGCAATGGAACGGATTAATTACAGGGAAAACTCCCTATTTTTTGGTGAAGATTTTTCAAGTATGAATTATGCTTGCTGTGGAGTACGGAATTTTTACATAAATTATACAATATATAATGATGTCAAGGAACATGGATACTTTGGCTCTGAACCAAAAATTTCGAAGAGTCTGCATGACAGTTTAGTAAAATTTATAGACACAGTTCATAATAAGTGCGATAGATTTACTGTGTGTGGTGTATCAATACTTCCATTTGGATCTTCTGATGAATGTTGCGAAACCTATGTAACCGGATGCATAATGTATTTAAATTTTGATAATACATCTACAGACAACGATGTTGCAGAATTTGAACATATCTGCAAATCATATATTGATTCAGAAGAACTTCATATACATAGATCGACGCTTCAAAGTGAAAATGTTATACTGATACATACATAAATTATGTATTAAGAATCGTTATAAATACTGTGGCTCATTTCATTAGTTTGTGCTACAATGTAAATATCATCTTATATGTAGAAAGGGATTATCATGGAGAATAAAATTCCGTTGAAAGTAGTAACTACATTTTCCGGTATAGGTTTTCAAGAGATGGGCATCCGTAATACCGGATTATTTGACATGGAAGTAGTAAACACATGTGAATTGGATACAGATGCAATTATTTCTTATGCAGCAATTCATCATGGTCTTACTCGTAAGATGGTTGAAACATACTTGTTTTATCCAGATAGGTTTACTATGGCAAGGCAACTTCAGAAGATGAATATTGGTTTTGATTTTCTTGCAAATAAACCTTATGATTGGCTGAAGCTGGTATGTAGTGTAGATACTAATATGTTTTTGGAAACTGTTTGGCTTGCGAATAAGTTGAATAAGAATGTTGGTGATATTAGTATGGTAAAAGAATTTCCTTATTGTGATTTGCTGACATTTAGCTTTCCTTGCACCGATATCAGTTTGGCTGGTCGTCAAGCCGGTATGGTTAAGGGTGAAACACGTTCCGGATTGGTTTATGAGGTTCTTCGTATTCTCGGAAACATGAAAGAACTTAATGTTCTTCCACCGTTTCTTCTTATGGAAAATGTAGATGCACTTGTAAATAAGAAGAATCTTCCTCAGTTTGAACTTCTTAATGGAGAATTTGCTGAACTTGGATATGATTGTAAATGGGATGTAATCAATGGTAAGAACTGTGGTGTTCCTCAGAATCGTAAGCGTGTATTTGCAATCTATTGGCTTCGTGATAAATATGATCTTTCTACATTTGAATTTCCAAAGCCATATGATACAGGAATCCGTCTGAAAGATGTTCTTCAGAAAGATGTAGATGAAAAGTATTATATTACAAATGAAAGAGCACAGGCACTTATCCGGGATTTGGTAGTCAACGGAAAAGTAAAAGTTGATCTTACGAAGAAATCAGATGAACAGTGATAAGAAATTCAGAGTCCTATATATATCAGCATTGAATGATGATACAGATGGTTTATGTAGAACTCTGAAAGCACAATATTATAAAAACAATGTAAAGAATCTTGGTGAGTGGGGAATTTATGGATGCACAGGTGCAATTGCATATGTTGAATACGAAGATGATATATGCTGAATCTGTGGAAGAAAAACCAATAGATCGGTTTTACAACCTTCATGGAAATAAAAGAATCACTCACCTAGAGATATTTGGTGATGGAATAAGTTTTTGTTTACGGTCTGGAAATCTAATAAATGTATTGGTGGTGGAAGATGCATAACATCATTATAGCTGGAATTGTTCAGCCAGAATTAAATAGTGGTAGAGTGCATCTTCAGGATTACATTTATGATAGTAATGGTGTGGCACCTACTTGTACTGCTCGGGATTGGAAATCACCCAGGCAAATACTTATTGGAGAACATCAATGGATAAATCGGACATCCAAATAGTCGGTAGACTATATGTAGAAGAACGACAAAAATTCCAACAGAACCGGGAAGTGTATAGCAGCGAAGGACTTATCTGTGCATTACGTGCCATGCACTGCGGAAATCCACCAAGGATATTAATATATGAATCAGAATGATATGATCTACCTGGGTAGATTGCTTGGTATGACATCTGATAAAATCCATCAGAATCAGGAAGTGTATTCTATTGATGGGGTTATGTGCTGTCTAAAATCTACTCATTATAAAGATGCACCGAAGGTATTAGTTAATGAACAAGAATGAAATCTATCAAGTAGGATCTATAGCACATCAGATAGAATCTACAAGAGATAATCTACAAGAGATAATCCACAAAGATATAGAGTGTATCTTCCTTGTGGTATATCTCCAGCATTAAATTGTGCTCAAGGTGGAGGATTGAATCCTTATGTGGTGGTAAAATATGGTAGTGAATATAATTGCATATGATGATTTTAATTCAAAAGTTCCATCAGATATATGTATAGGATTTGTTGGTGCAATAACTACACATATAGGTAGTTCTGCTTTTAGAACTGGTTGGAAAATTATAGAGGTTAGTGATGATCCAGATTCTTGGGAACACAATACAGATAAAGCAAGCAACTAAACTCGGATATGTAGAAATTCCGTTAACAGGTGATTATCATGTAGCGGATTTTAGTTATCCATCAAGTAGATTAAGACGTGGCAGAGCACAAGGAACCCCCCCCCGGAAGTGTTTGTCCAGCATTAACTTGCGGATGTGAGAATTGTCTTGTAGTCATAGAGGAAATAGAAAGCGAGGAATAACATGGAAGAAGACGTAAAAGTAACTGATTCTTGGGAAGATTACGAAGATGAAGATTCTGAAGAAATTTCGGAAGAATCTGTTGAAGAATTATCTTCGGAAGAAGTTCAGCTTACACCAGAACAGGAAGAAATGGTAAAACATTTGAAGATTCGTAAGCTTACTCCGGAAGAATGTTTTATCCTTATGGGGTCGACCAAAGAAGATTGTCAAAAGTGTAAGGATGCCGGAGTTAGTAATTCACAGCTATACAAGCAAGCAGGTAAACAGAACATTAGTGCCTAAAATGCGAAGCTAATGTTATGCCGTCCATAGTGAAACCATCAAGTATACTATGGATTATAAGTGAGGAAATAAGCTGGAAAACGGTTTGCAACCGTAATCAGAGTGTTAAGGCTAAATGTAAAAGTTTAGTCAACCGCAACGCATAGGAGTTGAACCTTAAACTGAGATGTTTAAGAATATAATACTCCCAAGAGGCCTCGCTACCGGATGGTAAAAGATGCAGAATCTTTTGGTAAATAGATATGCTGGTCTGCATTGTAATGATGCAGAAGTGTAGATAAAAAACTACATGATAACACAACGAATGGCTTGATTAGTAACTGTGTACAATATTTAATGGAACATCTTTACAAAGTTGTTTATGATCCGAATTTTGAAACAACTGATGAAAGAATGGTACGTGAAGGTTATGGAACTGACGGTAAGTAATACAAATTTCCCATACAGAATTACAGCATTTGGCGAAAGAAACTTTGGTGGTAGATTTAGAATGGGAAACCGGGTGTATTCATCTAATTATATTGCCGTAGCATTACTATCACAGCCTGTAGGTAGTTTAGGTGGCCAGACGAATCTTTACTTGGTGATTGAAGATGGATGAACCGATTGTATTGGGTGGACTTGGTGAAATGAATTCTAATGGAGGGACACAATTCTATCAGCAAGATCGTGTATATTCTTCAGATGGATTTGCACTATGCCACCCAGCAAATATTCCAGGTGGAAGTTATAGATATTTGGTAGTTGAAGATGAATGAATTTACAGAAAATACTACAAAGAAAATAGCAAAATTTGAAGGAAAGTTCACTCAGGGAAATGCTGTATATCTTGCTGACAATATTGCTTGTGCTTTAATGGCACAACCTGTAGGGAATGTCGGTGGATTTTCAAACTTGTATTTGGTGGTTGATGATGGAGATATGTTCATTAGGTACACTAAATCCGAATAGTAGTCAACGGAGAATTATATTTGATTCTGAATACATTTGTCCGACATTAACAGCCGCTGCCGGAGAAGGTGGTGGTCAAGTTCCTATGATTTTGGTAATTGCTTATGATGTTTCTTGATGTAATTATAGGTGGTATGCAAGACCATCAATCCGTAAAGACAAATGGGATCTGTACTTGCTTGACATCTTCTATGGGTACTGGTGGTGGGTATGTGCCTATGATTGTTTTGGTGATTAATGATGAAAAATACAGTAAAAGTTTTAGGAACATTCCATAAAAGTTTCGGTCAACATTTTAATCTTTATGATTTTGATTATCTTGCACCAACACTTATGGCTACTATGGAACGCGGTAGTGGAAAGATTCCTATGGTTTTAGAAATTGTACTTCCTTCTGATTTTAAAAATTCTATTAAGTGAATTTAATATACTATTATATGTGTTGACATATAATAGTATATGTGGTATTCTATTGGTGAGGCTATATTATGATTAACAGTGGTGAGAAGTTTGATCAAATCAAATATCAGGCAGAATACAATAAGCAGCATTATGATACTGTTGCTATAAATGTTCCTAAAGGGATGAGATGTCAGATTAAAGAATATGCGAAGTCTGAGAATCTGTCTGTTACAAAGTATATCTTGAAAACAATAGAATATTATGAAAGTAGAAAGGAATTGCTATCATAAAACGATATATTAGAACTTCTGAATTTGCTGATATAGGTTTGGATATAGATGCATTAAATATTGTATCAATTATTGTTGTTGATGATGTGTCAGAATATCACCCTATACGTGAATATATTACTGCTGGTGAATACTATAAGGGCAAAGATATCACGAAAATGAATCATGATGAACTTATGACACTTCCTGACAATGTTAGAGAAAAAATAAGGGATGTACCAACACTTCGTAAGTTATCGTATGACGAATTGTTTCCCATGCAACAATTTATTGTATATCATGCAAATGAAGTTGATGAAATAAATCTTACATCTGCGGAGAAGAAAAAATTATTAAAAAAGGTTCAAGATTGTGAACTTATTTATATAAAACCAAGCGATAAGAATAATGATTTTAAGCAGATGCTTTTGAATCGAGGGGCAAAACTTACTGATGAATATGCAAAAGAAATTATAGATGCTATGACATATAGGGATTGTACATCTGCTAAATACTCTACTGATGTAGAACAGTGGAATGATATTCTTATGATTTTTAAGATTTCTGGACCATTTACGTTTCCACCAAGAAAGCGAAACGGCACACCTGTTACAATAGATTCATTGAAACTATATATAAAAATAGATGTAGATCATGAAACCAATAATGGCTATGTAGCAGTGTCATTTCACGAATCTGGTATTCATAACACTATCAGTAAATAATAAATATTATGAATTTCCAATGCCTACGATATGAAAGAACAGAATACGCAAAACAAATCAGAAAGAAATACGAAGCGCATGAATTATCTGAACGAAGATGCAATATGAGAACCTGGTCTGTAAGAACAGATGGAATCTGTAATACAATTTCTACTATATTAAAAGATACTACGATTTTGGTGATTGATAATGATTCTATCCGAACAAAATGAAATAATAACAGTTGGATTACTTCTTCCGGAGAATGGTAGCGAAAAGATGCACCAGTGGTGCTATATATATTCGGCTGGTGGATTGGCACCTACATTGATGGCAAGAGATTTCAAAACTCCGATAAGGGTTGTGGTGAGTGATGGATAACTTTAAGATCATGTTTTTGGGTGGAGTATCCGGGAAGTGTAAAGCCGGATATGATGGATCAACATATGATTCAGAAGGAATATGCCCATCTCTAATGACTACAATAATGACTGGACAGAAATTATACATTTTGGTAAGAGATGAAGATGAATGAAATTATCATTTTAGGAAATTATATGTTCAGCAACCATGATGCTTCCAGAATTGTTTCTGTGGGGGTGGGTTGCTCCGTGTGTGAAAGAAAACCATGGAACTGTAACGGCGGTACTTATTTGTGATAAATCAAGATACGAATAAAATACTGACAATAGGTAATTATAGTACAGGTAATTCCGAAGGTGGCATTGTTGTCCACACGGATGGAATATTTCCAGCTATTGTTTGTGGTGGTGCAGGACATGGATATGGATTTGCAAATGTTGCAGTATATGAATGGTGGAAAGATATTGGAATTCAATGTAAGGAAACTTGCTAATATATATAATGAAGATTTTGGAACTGGATATGCTGGAAATATATGGGATCCGGAATATTTTTGTCCATCACTAACAACTTCTCAAGGTGGTGGCAGAGTTCCAATGATAGTGGTGGATGATTATGAAACAATTCATAGCCTATAATGATTATGATTCTTATATCCCATCCCAATCAGATATACTTGGTAGTATAACAACGACTATAGGTCATTCTGCATTAAGGAATGGCTGGAAGATTATAGAGGTACAGGATGATGATTCAGATGTGGATAGTTGATGATACATATGCAACAGTTAGAAACGCAAGATTCTATAATAATTATGCACCGGCCTTTCGTTCAGGTAGAATGGATTTTCTTGTGATCTATTTTGGTGATGAAGATGAATAAATTATATTTTTCATGTGCTATGCGTGGTAGAAATCCAGAAAATCCATCAGACCGTACTCCTGGAATTTATCTTGAACAACGATTAGAACCGAGTTTTGATGGAATAGCAAATGCACTTACAACGGTACAGAAAGATTCGTTTGTGTTAGAATTGGAACTTCCCGATTAGATGGTGAGTTCCATTTTTGTTTTAACCTTTAATAGTAATATAGGACTTGTTTATATGTTCGATAGGTTGTTTAGACTTGAGATTCGAGGTGATTATGAAAAGATATATACATTGTTCCGGTGACCTTACTGTAGATGAATATATTAAGTCAATTATACCAAAAGTACGTAATTGTGGTCGTGTTGGCTATCCAGAAACTTCTGGAATTGAAGTTAAGGTTGACAGATATGGTGAACCGGTAATTGGGGAATTGGTAGGCTGTAATTCCGCTGGAACTTGGTTTCGGATTAGAATTCCGAATTATGATTATAGAGGAAGATACTTAGGATATGATGAATCCAATTATGGTGTAGAGGATATTGTGTTTGATGTATAAATCCTTGTAGTACATAGATGTGTTGATTGTGTATACCATATGAATGAGAGATTGCGAATTTCTGTATTAAGCAATCTGAATCTGATGAATTTGATGAAGACTACTATTATGACTAACAGATGAGGAAGGATGACTATTATGAATTATTTTATTTCATTTGTTTCTGATGATGATTTTGATTGGTGTGTATTTGAAACAACTGATAAGAATTATGCATATCGTGTATATGAGGATTTAGTACCTCCGCCGGAATATTATAAAGAACTCCGCAAGACAAGCGAACCTATTGATACATACCTAAGTTATGACATTATAGATAGTACATATTAATATTATTATGAGGTAATCCTATGCAAAATTGGTTTTTCGTACAAAGTGCAGAATATGGTAAATATTATATAGAAGTAGATATTAATGACTATGGAACATATAATATTTGGATCGGAATGTTATATTCAGATGGTTCTGTAGGTAATCCGGTAGATGAATTAACTACATCAAACAAGTCTTCTGCTAGAAGAAAATATAATAAATTTATTCAAGATGCAGAAACAGATTCCTATGGTTGGAATTCTCATATTGATAATATTACATGGGGATTCAATACTAATACATCATTGAATAGTGTTCAGGAATACATACTAAGTAATCCGAAAAATATAAAGGCTTCTAGCTATATAAGGGAAGGTGGTAATATGAAAAAATATGTAAAGGCTTCAAGTGATTCAAATATTAGACAAAAGGTTCGTAATACAATAACTGAAGCACTTTCGGATGGTCCAAGTAGTACAACTTATTGTGTTAATTTGGATTACGATGATGATGGAAATCAGTGGGCAGTCGTATTCGGATGGATTGATGATGGTGATGGTAATCCGCTTTTTTGTGGAAAAGTAGCCTATCTTCCAAAGAATTCGGGGATGTCTGAATATGACTATGATTGGATGATGCCATACGATGAAGAAACAGGCGAAGTTTGGAATACAGAAATTGAATTCACTTCCGCAGATGATTCCAACATTGATTGGTTGTTAGAACAATGGGAAGAAATTCAGCAAGAATATATTAACAGGGTAGATTTTTACGAAGATTCTGATGCGGAAATCGATTTATGGAATGACGAAAGTGAAACTGATGATATTTGGGAGTCTACTAATATCCGTGGACGTAAGAAAATCATGAGTGTATCATCCGGAATCCGTAAGATGACTCAGAAACAGATCAAAGATTATGTCCGTGATGGTGCCGCAATAGATATTACAAACTATGGATTTGGTGAGATGAAAGATTTCCTCCATTCCCATGATTTAAATAAGATTGCAGTTAGTAGAGGTACTTATGGAATCAATGGTGGTCTTCTGCAAGATAGAGATACCGGAGAAATGTATGCAATTACTGCAAGAAATAGTGTACTTATGATGGCATTCTAATATATAAGGAAGTGAGGATAATACATTATGAATAAATATGTAAAGGCTTCAAGCGGTAATAAGAAACTTGCTGAAATTTCTATATTCAGTAAGTATTACGAAGAAGCAAATTTGAAGATTGTAAAGGCTCTTCATGATGCAGGAATGGGTGTTGCACTGATTCAAGATGATGGTAGAGTTGCTGATTATGCTATATATGAACACGATACTATCGATCTTCTTGATAAAACAGATACAATTGAAATCAATTCTTCAGAATCTATCAACTGCGTAGGTCATAATGATTACAGCAGTGATGAATTGTACTATCGTGATAATTTTTGTACTATGCGTTATTTAGGGGATGGGTATGTTCTTTATATGGATAGATCCGGTGATTATTTTCCTGTACCACTTCGTTGGGCAGAGAAGATTATAGACTTCTTTTCACATGGCAATCTTAAAAAAGCACATCATTATTTAGATATGGCAAAAGAGAAACAACCGAAAGATTTTAGTTATGATAAATATGTCAATTCTTCAACAGCCATCAACTGTGTAGGTCATAATGATCCCGGAAAATATTTTGATCTCATTGATTACTTCGATGTATGGGGTAATGAGGAAGATGGTTGGGAAGTAAACGATCAAGCAGTTGTAGAAGAGAAGATTTGGATTTCAGATGATACAACTGAAGAGGAATTGTTCAACTATCTGAAAGATACAGTAGGATACTTCAATAAGAATACAAAGTTCTCTGATGTAGAAATTCAGTGGTATGATCCTGACTTTATTGAAATTTTCCAAGCAAGTGATGGATGCCCTGTATGTTCACTTAGGAAGAGTTATGCAAAATAATTATACGTTGTAGGTAAACCACCGTGACTTACTTGTTGCGGTGGTTTTATGCCTGTAAATCGTTATAATAAATAAGGGGGAACAAAAAAATGTTTTACTATGAAACTACAGAATATGTAAACCGCTTAAAGTCAAAACTTGAAAACTTTGAACATTCTAACAAAGTGTATGAAACTGGAATATTGAAGGGATTATTTTACGCAATTATGCTTGCAGAAAATGGTCAAGAATTTGCAGATAGCAAGCTAAACAACGATTCTATTAGATACAAATCCGAAGAAACTGACCGGATTTTAGATAAAGCAATATCTACTTTGAGTAATCCAAATGTATCTGTAGAATCTTTAGAAGAAGTTCGTGCCGGATTGGAAATTGTTAAGAAAAATCTATTTACATGAGGTGAAGTATGGGAGGAATGAAAGATTTGCTCGTTGAGCAGGAACTTTCTGATAATGGATTTGTTTATGGTTCCAATATAGTTAAATGTACGCATTGTGGTAAGAACTATAGACAGGAAACAGAGAGCCAGATTCCTGGATTCCGTGATAGAGATTATGATGTCTGTCCATATTGTCATGAAACTAATGAATCAAGCATGGAAGTAGAATATCGTAATTATAAGATCAACTAAATGATATTTCTAAAACACCTGTGAGTAGATCATGGGTGTTTTTAGTTTTGTTAAATCGTTATAATTATTGAATGTATAAATATCTATTGACACATTTATAAATATCTATTATAATAAGGAGTAGAAAGATTATGTCCGATACCAAAGAGAAATTTGATAGGATTTCATATCAGAACAACTACAATAAGAAGAAGTATGATCGAGTTACAATTATGCTTCCAAATGGAGAACATGCTAAATTGAAAGATATTGCAAAGTCAGAGGGTATGTCAGTTAACGCATACATTCAGACTGCAATAGCTTATTATAAAAATAGAGGGGTGGATTAGATTATGATACTTCCTATAACATTTGATTTGTTGGTGAATATATTTTTAGATACAGATGATCCATATATAGCTGCAGCAACATATAAGGGATTCTATATACCTGATGGTGAACTTATAAGTGGTGAAAAGAATGCTATAATCCCACCACAGGCTTTAGCAGATTATAATGCGTTCATAGTTTCTGTAGAAGACCTATGCATTGATTATTATGGTTTAGAACTTACATATTTGAATTTTTCAGAAGATAATTCAAATTATTATAATTTTATTGCAAAAGATGCAGATGGAAATACTATACTTAAATTTAGACTAAGACTTCGAGTATCGACACATCCTGCACATAGAACTAAACTGCAACAGCAACATAAAAAGGAAGAAGAACAATCCACAGAACTTCATCGATTTACACGTGGAAAGAAACTTACACCATATACAATAGATTATGTGCTGAATAAAGAAAATACTGAAATCAAATCTTACGAAGATGCATTCATTCAATTAGATCAACGAATTCAACTAGCAATAGAAGTCATGACCAGATAAATTGCACCTTGTATATAGATATAACATTCTGTTTGTGAGGTATTAATTATGAATACAGAGATGATTGCTTATTATGAAATAATGAATACGCTGGATGATCTTGCACTCAACAATAAACCGCTTATGCTGCCAGATATCATTAAACTCCATGCACTTGCAAAAGAGAATGATCTTACCATAGAAGATATCGCAGATGCAAATAACTGCGGAGAATGTCATGAGTGGAATGAACTTGTTGCAGCTTTGAAAGATCAATTTGCATCCGGTGAACGTGTTCCTATAGAAAGTTCAGAGTTTGTTGAATATTGGGAGAGTGATTTACCAGAAGATACTTTAGCAGTTCTACAAGATTTATACACAGAAGCGGAGAGCCTATACGCTGAAGAATCTGGTGGAGAAGATTATGATACCGGACTTAAGGATGGGATAAGTTCTGTACTTGATCTGATTGAGAAATACTATGATAGATTGGAAGCGAAGTTACAATAACAAATTGTCCGGGGACTTTCACAGTTCCCGGAATTTTTATACTCATATTTAGATAATTTATTTACTAAATTTATCATAAATATGTTGACATATTATCTTATATAGTATATAATTGTCTTAGATGAAAAACCTATATCAAGTATTTAATAGAACGGAGTGATACAAACATGAACAAGTCAGAGATTGAAAGAACATTCAATGTAAAAATTGACTTGGAATCCAAAGTAGGAAGATCATACTTCTACAAAATTACATTACCAGATGGTAAAGTTTTGGACAATCATGTAAGAACTATGTACCGAGTAGAATACCTTTGCACACAATATTTTAAGAATGGAGAATTATCATGAAGAAGACTATTTATGAAATCATCTTTGTATTATCTATTATCCTTGCTTGCGGAACTGCCGGAGCATGTAATATGAACATCATTAGTTTTTCGCAAGCATGTATTCAGGAAGTAATTTCTATAATCTGTCTGATCGGAAGTAAGTACCTTATTTCTTTAGAAGAAAGGCGTGGTAGATAATGGGTAGGGGTAGAAAATCAAAATCTATAAATCTATTTGCAGATGATGCAACTGATATAATTCCATCAAAGGAGCAAAAATCATCTCCTATAAAAAATATAAGATCATCTGAATACGTGATACGGAAATATGTTGGAAGAACCACCTGTGGATTTATACATAATCACAAATATCTTGTGAAATTGTCAAGTAATTCGGATGTTGGATTTACAGTATGGGCAATAGAAGATCTTACAGATTCTGATGAAGTAGATATTGGATTAAAGATTGCGAGCGAAAATAGTTGGATTCATTTCTTTAAGGAATGAGAATTTCTAAGTGTATCATGTGAAAGTAAAGTATTCATTATTGTTTTAACCTTTATTATATTTAGTAGATACTATACTATTTTGGAGGTATATATTATGTATAGACAATATGAAGATCCAAGGAAATTACAGGATCAGTTAGATTCGTGGCTTGAAAATCATCCAGAAGATACTTGGGATGAATATGATTATGAAACCTATAGGGATTTGAAAGATAGAATTAACTTTGCATGGCAAGATGATGAATACGATGAAATGAATCGTGATCCTGAAGATGAACGGTGGATGGAAGAAAATGTGTATTCTGCAACAGACATAGATAATCATTATTACTACCGCATTTCTATCGGAACTGGAACTGCTTATGTTGATTCATTTGTAATTGAGACAGATCATCAAACTACAGACTATGGCGCTCTAACAGATATCCTTATTGATTATCTTGTAGAACGGGGTGATTCCAGAATCCTATATGAACCTGAGTACGAGTGGGATGATGAGTACGAAACCATTCATCCAATAGGTGATCCGGATTGGGTTATTTATCCAGATGAATTTGTTCAAGGTGGAAATGCTGGTAATATACTTCATCATTATGGGGAATTCCGTATTGAAGAAATCACGGAAGATGATATTACAGAAGATGACATAATCATTACCGAAGAGTGGTAGAAAGGAATACTATAATATATGAAGAGATATATAAGAAGTGAATCAAAGATTCTGTATGATGCAACTCCGGAGCGGTTAGAGGAATTAGAAGACGGGGAATACGAAGCGTGGGATCCATATAACGGATTCAAATACAGAGTCATTTGCGGATATGACTCTTCAAGTACAAATAATCCTAAAGCTGCAATAAGACGATGGTTTAAAGGCCAGAGTAAAAATCCGATGGATTGTGCAATTATGGCAAAATACAAATCAGATGCCATTGACCTTGCAAGACTTGTGACTATGGATCTTCTTGAAGAAATGAATGAGCAGTATCCGCAAGGATACAAACTTGATTGGCTATTTGATTACGCGCAGAAATTTGTACGTAGTAATGGTAGTGGTTTCCTTGGTGACGGTGATATGGGTGATCAAGTTCCACCATTTACATACGGATAAATCGTTATAATATATGAAGGAGATTAATTTATGAAGTTGGATAGATCAACAAAAGATTATGTCAGGGTTGGTACAGAACTTGTCAATAAAGATGAACATATTATTGTAACTAAACTTGAACAATCTGGTAGATATAGAAATGGACTATCCATAAAATTTGATTGGGTAGATGCTGATGGAAATGTAACACCAAATCGTGCATACGGAACCACTCCGCTAAGTTCTTTCTATGGTTGGGAAATACTTGAAAATTCTGAAACTGATGTTGCATTTGCATTTATTGGTGAATGTAAAACAGTTAGTGATCTACGATATGTACTAGATTCTATCCCTGGATCATTCTTAGTAAATGTACTCGGAGATTCTTGTAAAATCTTTGTTGATGATGTAAATGGTGAAGTTGTTATCAGCAACGATGATGTTCTGTAAAATTATGTAGGAAGGTTGTGATATCATGCTGAGACTCGTAAATCAAACAATTAACGCTTTTTCTTTCAGCCGTGTAGTAGACTACATGAATAACTACGATTGCATGTTTATCACTGCATTTCGGCACGAATATTCTGTAAAGGAAAATCGTAGAAGAAACAAAGAACTTGCTTCAGATATTCATGGAAGTGATCTTACATACATTAAGGCATTTGGTGGATTCATTGAACGTGGTGAAAATCCGGATGGTGTTCGTGTAACAGAAGATACATTTTGTGTAGTAAATAATGGATACCGGACAGAAGATTTCATCAAACTTGCAGTGAGTTGGTGTAAGAAATATGATCAGGATTCTGTACTTGTAACTATTCCTACACAGGATAAGACAAGGAATTATGCAATCAATGTTATAGGAAGATATTACGATCGGAATGGAAACATTGATATGGAGTTTGATCATGCAAATGTAAAAGATGCAGAAGAGTATTTTACAAACATCTGCGGAAAAGACTTCGTATTGAGTTCTACTGATATTTCTGTAAATGCTACGGAGTATGAACCATATTCTGGTACTTCTGGATATATCAAGGCAATGAAACGATTTAAAGACCGATATCCTGAGTTGTAACATCTATTTATACCTATTGTAAATTGACCAACAACCTTTTATAATAGTATAGGGTGCATTGCAAAACTTTCTGCGATACCCTATACTATTTTTATATTTACCAATTCAAAACTGTTGGAATGGAGGAAACTGAATATGGCTATGTCTGAGAAAATTGAACTGTTGGGAAAGGGATTATATACTGATATCCCAGATGAACTGACTCTTACTAGTATCCCAACCGCTTCGGAACTTGATTATGTTGGTAGTGAAGATTTCGAAAAGACAATGATTGAAAAAATACTACCATCAGCAGTAGAAGAGAAAATTGATTTTAGGAAATTACTTGAAATTGATTTTCAATGGGTTTGTAGATGTCTTCGTATATTGAATTATGGACCGTATTTTACAACAACTGCCATCTTCTGCCCAGACTGTGAAAAACTTACCTATGGTGAGTATATAGTAAATTTGGAAACTATTGATTGTAAACCATTACCACCGGGTTTTGTTAATGATATTGTAATCAGTAAAGATGAATTTATTGATTTCAATCAGGATGTGCATATTAAATTACCTACTATTCAACAGATTATGAACTCTGATAAGGATAAGGCATTTAAGAATGCAGAAGGTGAAACCAATAGAGAGCTTGCTAGAATCTGCTATATGATTTCTTCTATTGGAAACAAATCAATTCTTACACCTATTGAAATCAAGATGCTTATTCAGAAGGAATTTTCATCTGCTGATTACATTATTCTCAGAAATATGGTAAGTCAACTTGCAGACTACGGACTTCGTGTAGGTGGAAAAACCACTTGTCCGAAGTGTGGTAGTACAGATGGTATATTCTATGCAATGTTGAATGATAAATTTTTTCGTCCGACCTTGGGAGATTTACGGGAATGGAAGAACAGTAAACATTCAGGGGAAAGAAAAGACTTATCACCAAGTAAGAAAGCAGATGTATGAGAATATAATTGATGAAGCCCTGTTTATATCAAGAGCATCTGAAGGTGCTGTGTCTACCGAATGGATAATGAACCAACCAATATTTATTCGAAAGAAATATGCTGAAGCCTTACACGATGAGCTTACTGAACGTGCTAATCGTCTAAAGACTAAGAAATAGCATTTTATGTAGAACAAGGGCAAGTATGTAATTACTTGCCCTTGACTTGTATCGGAGTAAAATAAATGGCTGATACGAATAACAACAATTCAAGTATATCTGTATTAGAAGTAACGGAAGCAGCTGCCGGTAATAATGTTCCACCGAGAATACTACTAGACATTCTTAATCATGTCGAAAATCTTGATAAGAACATGTCTTCATGGGCTAAAAATGGTACACCATCTCAAGCCAATGCTAGATCTTTTGGAAATGATGCAGGATCCGCATTTAGAAACAGACAAGCAAACCGTCTGACTTCTTTTGATGCAGATAATAAGAATTCCCGTAAGGGATTCATGGATAGTTTTGAAGATGCACTTATTGATGGATTCCTTGGATCTGGATTTAAAAAAGAAGTCGGCGACATATTCAAGGGGTTTGCTGGAAGACTTAATACAGATATAGATGGAATTCAGGGTGCTATAGGAAAGCAACTTGGGCAGTCATTTATGTCTGCATTCAAGAATACTGATACCGGTAGAGCACTTACATCTCAATTAAATACTCTAGGGTCAAATTTCTTAACAAATATATCTACAAGAGGAAATGCATTTGTCAATAATCTTGTTAGTGGTAATCTCGGTCAACGTGGTGCAAATGCTGTTGCAAGTAGATTTTCCAATGTTGGTACCGCACAAACAGCAGCTGGAAATTTCCTACAAGGTGCTGGTGCTGGACTTCGTGGATTGTTTGATATAGAAAAAGGTGGATTATCCGCAGCAAAAAATGCACCTGGATTCATTAGTAGTCTATTCAAAGCACCACAGGTTCCAGGTAGTAATGGTATACCACTTGGTCCACAAGATATGCCTGGTCATATTATTGGACCTGGCTCTGGTGATATTGCAACTCAACTTGCTAATGTTGGTAATAGTGCCGGAAAGGTTGTAAATGCCTTTACTGGTGCAGGTGGTGGTGCAGGTGGTTTAGCTGGTGCAGGTGGTCAAGTAACAAAGATGCTTGCTGGAATGGGACCGCATGGTTGGGCAGTAATTGGTGCTATGGTAGCACTCGAATTAGTTACTGACCGATTGATGGAAGGATTTAAGGATATTGGTGCAGGAATAAAACAAATATTCGGTGCATTCTCAGCAGCATCCAAACGTGATGTTGAAACACGTAAGAAGAATCTTGAATTATCTAAACAACGGATGAAAGATGACTATGAAACTATGGTCAAATATCCGTTTGAACTACTTCAAAAAGCTGCTACTGACCTGTATAATGCTTGGGATAGTAATTTAACCAAGATATCTGCAACTCAAGGGTACACTAAATCCGATGTACAAGACCTCATGGCAAACTACGCAGAGCGTATTCGTAATGAAGGTCTATCTAAATATGTAAATGGCGCAAACCTTATGGATAACCTTGCGAAAGTTCTAGATTCAGGATTATCCAATAAGATTGCAGAAGAATTCGCATATCAAGCAACACTATTAAACAAAGCAGTACCTACACAAGATTTCTTCAGCTACGCTGCAACTTACGCATCTGTAGCTGCGAATGCTCAAAGAGCCGGAGAGTCTGAAGCACAAGCAATTGAGAAAGCCAATGCTAGTTTAAGATCCTTTGCATCTAGTCTTCTCTACGCAGATAGAGAACTTACAGGAGGATTTACTACAGGTTTACAAAACGCATCCTCACTATACAAAGATGCTGCAAACATTGCACTTGCAGCTCAATCTGATAACATTGATGCCATAAGTAGTACATTAGTAGCTGTACAAGGATACATTGGGGCAGTTGCACCTGATTTAGCAGATGGACTTGTTAATGTAATCAATAAACTTGCTACAGGTGGCAATTCTTCTGAAACCGTTGCACTTAGATCTTTAGCAGGTGTAAACGCATCTAATACCGAATTCCTTAGAGCACTTGCAAAGGATCCACAAGCAATCTTAGGTGCAATGTTTGAGAATCTATCTGCTATGTTTACAGAGTCTCCAGATGCTTATATGGAAAAAGCAGAAGGATATGCATCATTATTTGGTGTAGATGCAGCGGCATTCCAAAGGGTTGATTTTGCTGATCTTGCTAAAGCAATTAAAGAGATGAACGTGAATAATTCATCTCTATCTGAAAACATGGCACTTCTTCGTGAAGGTCAAACCACAACTACTACCGAGCAGCTTAAAAATCAACAGATCAATGAATATATGATCAATGAAGGGCTTGCATTAGTCCTAGATAATGAAGCAAGTAGAGCAATACAGCAACATATGTGGGATGAACAGATGCAACGTGATTTAGTTCAATCCACATTCTCTGTAGAACTTATTGGTGAAACTAAAGAAGGACTTCTCAAGATTGGTGAAGGTGTTCAGAAGATACTTGACTTCTTAAATCCATTTTCTTGGTTCAAGAAACTTGGTAACGTAATAGCAACAGCTGATGAAGGTTTCCAACAGCAAGCAGATGTTGCACAGATGTTGCAATTAACTAAAGTAGGTCAGGGTAATACAAGAGATTTTAGAAACCTTGTTACACGTAACGAATCATTGAATTTAACAAGACCACTTGTCGAATTGATAGGTGGAAGATCCTTATATGGGAATGCAAGTGAGTTTAAGGGTTGGTATGGTATATCCAATACTTTATATGGAAATGATGGATTTGCATCTTCATCGATATCACAAATGAAAGAGCTCCTTGATCAAGCAAATGGTATCTATCCATCTGTAAGTAGTCCTACTTCCAAATATTCCTGGGGAAGCCTTCGTAATGTATCTAAAACACAAGGTAGAATAGCAGATATGATACTGAATTCTGCTACTGATCTCGTGTCTACTTTCACATCTTCATCTAATGCACCATCATCATCATTAAATGCTACAGCAAATGCTGCAAAGCAAGCACTTGATAGGATGATGGATCAAGCATATATCAAGGATGAATTTGTAAAGCAAGGTAAAACATATGAAGATTGGGCATCAACTTCTGGTAAATTCGGTATTGCAGATTTAGATAAAGCAATGGAATCTGCAGGATATCAAGAGTCTGATATTAAAAAATTCTTTGAAGATGTTGAAGCAAAAGCCGGTCAAGAAGAACAACATGAAAGAAATCTTCGGGAAGAAGCCTTTTGGAAGTCAGGTCAGAATTATTGGGACGAATATTATCCAAATACATTTGCTCCAGAACTTCATTCTAAATTGGATGTTGTTATCCAAAATCAGGAACAATGGTATGAAGATTTCTTCGATTCTTGGAAAACTTGGACGAAAGATGAATATCCAGAACCTTGGCTTGCGTGGTTGGGTACGGATAAACAAACTGGTGCTTGGGGTAAATGGGTTGGTTCTTCTGGTGCTTGGGCAAAATGGATTGGCGGCTCTAAAGAGAATCCTGCATCTACTTGGTCAGATTTTACTAAAGCAATAAGTGATTTTTGGGGATTTGGAACCAAAAGAGGTGGAACTTTCCAAGAACTTTATACACGATTATCTGACTATATGGCATACAATTCTTACTATGGTGTATCATCCAATGGAAAATTTAGATCCTCTACATTATTAAAAGAACTTGAATCTATAAAGGTAGATACTAAGAAAGAAGAACGTAAGAGTATTGCAGACCAAATGGGTCAAGTACTTGCTGATACTCTTATAACTGATCAAACAACAGATCCTACATTACAAACAAATATTCTACTAGGTCAGATACTTGTTTATGTAGGACAGATTGTTCAACAAACAAATACACCTGCAGGTGGGACATCATTTATTGATACACTTTCTGCTATGTCATTAGGACTGACACAGAAAACGCCATAATCACCTTGTATATCTATATAACAATTCTGGAGGAACGATACATGCAATTTATAGAATTTCCTGTAAGTGCTACAAACATATTTCCTTTATCTAATTCAACCGCAGGAGGACAGATACTAACTGAGTTCAATATTCGGTCAAGGGAAACTGTAGCTACAGATCCTACAATTGAATACAAAGTAGGACCATCTTATGCACATTCAGAACAAGATTTTGCTATTTCATGTTTAGCTGATGGCACAAGTATTCCATCTACAGCTATACAGATACAACCTGGTAGAGCTATAGTAAATGGACATTATGTAGAATTGCTTACACCTATTGTCATTGATCTTGCTACTGTCAATTTCAAAGCAGCTCAAGAAGGTGTTGCCCCTCTTAAAGGGGATTTGGCAATCGGTCTTGTCATGATGTATAGCACATATACAACGCTTGCAGCATCTGCACTTCCAGAAAACGCAGATGGTTACTATGAGGGTGTTCGTGTTGTCATTGTTCCTGAAGCAGATGTCAGGAGACCTATAGATGTTCCAAACCAAATGGAAGATGTAAATATGCATCTTCTGTTGGGTCGATTTACATTCTTCAATGGCACTGTATCTAATGTGCATCAAGATGAAGATAAACTTCGTGTATTTGACGCAAGTAGAGTTGGAAACTTGAGTAATTCACTTTCAAGTGAATATGTCAGCAAAGTTGGACTTGATCCTAATAGTTTCTACGTATTCGCAGGAAAGGGTACACTTGATGATAAAGATACTTGGTGTGCTGCACAAGATAGCTTGATGGTATGGGATACTCATCCTCAGTTGGTACCAGATATTGCTACATCAGATGTTGCACATTTTGAGTATAATAAATTGTATGGGGCATCTGGAGAAGTAGTTTCTGGTGCTACTGAATTAGTTGTTCCGCATAAACAGATTGATTATGCTGTAGATGAACAAGGTCGTAGAATATATTTTCCAGATAAACGATACGCAATTCCTAATGCAACATTCTCTCCTGGAAGTGGGGGTGTAGTAAGCCCTGCATACACTAAGCGAATACTTCATATTGAAGAAAAACTGAACCAGATATATCGTCTTCCAAATGGAGTGATGCGTAAATATCTTACTCAGCTTACTATTGACCCACATGATACTTCTAAATATGGGGAAGATGGTGCACTACCAGAAATTCCGATTGGTGAAGGTTCTATACAACCGCTAGACATAGATACAGTGATTCAACAGATTATTTCAACTATCAATGAAGTTTCTTCATATATATCTACCAGTTGTGGTAGTGTTGAAACTGTCATTAGCACTTTGAGTCAGGTAGTTTCTAATCTAGGAGATTCGGCTGAACTTGCGTCAAGATGCGATGGTACGGCAAATGATATTGCATCTGCATTGAATCATGTACATGCGGATCTTGGTTCGTTAGTTACTCACGAACCTACTCATGGAGCGTTAGAAAATTGCATAGAATACTTAAAAAATGCACTAAGCGAGCTTAGTGAAGCTACTCCGGATGTTTCTGCAGCTAAGAATGATATATCTATTGCGAGGGACATACTTTTAAATGATATATCAGTTGCTGTAAAGAACAGTTACGCACAAGTTGATCAATGTTATCAAGATTTAGTAGGAAATGGTGGATTAATATCTAATCTTGAGAATCTCAGAACCGGAATATCTACAGAAAAAGATTCTGTTGGAAACGCAATCACCGCTCTTAGATCCATTATAGGTACGGCTTCTCAATCAGGTACATTACAATATTGTATTGCTAAATTAGGTCAAGTTGTTACAACAATTTCCTCATTATCTGACACAATAACACAGTATGTAGATCAAGAAGTTCAACGTAGATTAGATGAGCAAACTGTACTTAAAGAAACTGTATGGAGTCCTGGCGATTATGTTTTAGTTGCACAAGATATGACACAACCTGTTAGATCAGATGGTACATATCCATCTACAATGTATTTTGTAAACTATGGCCAGATAGAAACAGTTACATCTGCCGGAAGTTTATCTGTAACTATCAATGAAGATGATGCGGATAAGTATAAAAAATTAGATCTGTTCCTGCACAAAGTTCCGGTAAGTCCGATTAATCTAGCAGGTGGTGTGGAACTTGAATATAACACAATTGTAAATGAAACACCTACACCTACAGATATCACCAACTTGAACTTCACTCAATATTATGGTGCAGTAAAGAAAGATTATTTCGTCATGCACTATGAGAAAGAGAATTATCGAACAATTGATGGGCAAGAGGTTCTAGTTTCAAAAACATATACAAACTTCTTCTATACACCATCATCTACTAAACTTGAGTTGACTTATGCATTACCTCCAATTCTTGTTACAGGTGGAGTTCCTATTGCTACTACGGAAGCCGTTGGTGGATTTATCGCTACACCGGAAGATGCATATGGTAATGGTTATGTTACGGTAGATCCCAATGGGCATCTTCGTGTAGTTGATTACAACTACCTTGTAATGGGATTAAGAGCACAACAACTTGAAGTTGATGTTGAAGTAGGATCTGGTCTAGATATTTCTGCTATTCAGACAAGTTTAGATGATTCTGTAAATGATAGAATATGTTATCCGAATGACGATCAACGTGCTATATCAGATGCAAATAATCGAGATCCTAATTCTATACTACTTACATTAGATATACCAAGTGTAACAGAAGAATCTGTTATACACATTCATGATATAGGAACTCGTGCCGGTGGATACTTATATGTAAAGATACTAGGTTCGGCTACATCTGCAACTACTATCATATTTGAAAACTGCGATAAACTACGTATAGATGACACAATTATTGGACAACCTAATATTGTTTTAAAGAATGTGAATCTATACTATAGCTCCAATGTATTAGATAAGGCAGGTGCTCATAGCAGTGTTTCAACTATAACTGGTATAGAAAACTTGAAGTTGTGGTATGAACGTGACTACAATGATTCTAGTTCACCGGATCTACAAGTAGATGGTATGACGGTTACATTGTTAAGTAACATAGAAAATACTTCAACATTTGATCCGTGGTCAGCTGAGTATCCGAATGATAATCATTATTCATATGCACTCAGGTCTATAACATTTGCAGGAGATGGAAGTATAATTGGTGCAGGGTTGCTTGTTTCTGATGATTCTACTCCTAACGTAGTAGAAATTGGCAAGACTATATCTAGAGCTAATTTCACACTACCTCAGAATTCTGGATTATCATATCCGTCAACAAAATTGACTCGGAGAATAAAGATTGTAGGTTCATTTGTATCTAGTTATTGGTCTACAAGTAACAGTAAGTATGTGATGAAAGAAACAAATTTCTCAGCATTAACATCTACTGCGATGAGCAGTACACCTGGATCTATTGCATTCTGCACCGATACATACTTAGTATCCTCCATAATAGGTGTAGGTGCAAATGAAACAATTGATTGTTGGGCATTACATACACTCAATATATTCCAAGGTGGAGCAATTGATTAGAGGTAACAGATATGTTTATGAATGACCTTGTGAAAATCAAATTATCTCGTCTAGGTTACTTACCAAATTATCCTCCGCATCTGATTTCGGATGCGGAGATGTGCGATGCATTTCTACCATATCTGTACGATACTGCTAATCCGTTAAGCGGATACGATGATTGTATGAATGCAGAGTTGAATTACTTCCGAGATACATACCCATTATTATCTGATACTTTAATGGGTGCTTACAGATTGTTGGTTTCAGAAATCGCATACCATCTTAACATATTAAAAACAACGGTTGATACTGAATATGTTTTACCGGATTGGGTGTATTCTTACATGATCGGTTCGGTTGTGAGTGTAGATTCTACACAGAAGGATCGACATGATCTATTTGTATTATTAGGAACTGATAATCTATATGATGAATTTGATGAAAAATGTTCGGTAGCATGCTACAATGAAAGTATAGATTGGTTGAAGAAACTACCTACTACATATAGACAACATAGACCACCAACAATGTTCGGTGAACCACATGTAATAAAATCGCTGAGAGTAAAAGAACTTACAAATCAGTATTTATCTAATGGAGTGTGATAAGGTATGCAATTATTATCTATAAATAAAGATACTACTTTATCAGATTTAAATGAAGAACTTGGCGATGCTCTAGATAGATTCTTGCATCTAAATGGTGTCAAACGGGTTCCTAAAATTGGAAAAGCATTTATTGATAGATGTAATGAAATGATTTCAGATTTATCAGAAGTTACTTATGATCGGAAAATTTCATTGCTGAATGGTTTGACTACAGATTCAGATATATTTGAATATGCCGCATTAATGGATGATATTGGGTGGAAAATTTTATCTGCATGTAATACATTACCAGAAATGATGCGTGTACCTGATTCCATAAGATTACAAGATTCTACAGAAGTTATGGGAAATGGTGAATCCGTTCAATCTGGAATTTATAATAAAGTAATGAAATTCTTTAAAAATGGTCAAGAAGTAAATCCATCCGTATTTAATGAATATAGTGTGGCAACAACACCAGGTGCATTTGATGCTACAGTTAGTACCGGAAGTAGTGGTGGTACGGAAGTATTTCAATGGTTCAAGATTCCTTGGGGAGAAGTAACACTTCATTCATCTATAGACGACAGTAGAATAGATTTTCCTGTGTATCCTGAAGAACTTGGTGATGGAGTTAAGGCTAATTATACAACGATGCCTGAAATGCTCTATCAATATGAACCATGGCAAATCTATCAGAGTTCTGGCCCAAGAGAAATGTCATTTAGTTTCCATTTCCATCGAGATATGTGGACAGGTGATCATAGAGATGGAAAAGCTAATGAATTGATTCGTGCATGTGAAGCCAATTGTTACCCGGAATACAAAGGGTCTGCGGTGAATTCATCTACAGTAACACTATATATACATGGAAATCCAATCATATCCGGAATCATGACATCGGTTACTCCTCATTGGGGTGGACCACTTGGGTTAGATGGGTTCTATCTTGAATGCAAATTAGATATATCAATAACTGAAGTATCCGAGACCAAGTTAGATTTCTACACGGTTAAGAATAAACCATTGATTGGATAGGTGGTGGTGCATAATGAAATGGTATAATACACTAGAACCTTATGATACAGTTCCGCATGATGGAATACAGTACGGTGTATGTCGAGATTACAATCACATATGCAGATATCGTAGACTTCGACAAGTAGTCAATAATCCACAATCGACAGAAGATAGGTTTATCACATTGGAAACACCTAATCCGTTTGTTACGAATACCGAAGTAACTTACTACGAAGTACCTACTTCTGAAGAAAATCGTCTTGACATTATTGCATATAAAACTCTGGGATCGGCTCAGTATGCATGGGTGATTGCATATTTCAATGGAATTCAAGATGGATATACTGCTAAACCTGGACAACGATTGATGATACCTAATGATATAACTCAATTATTCAGTAAGGGTGAATGCCTTGCAAGTGTAAGTCCGATCACATTGAATCTTGGAACGGAGTAAAGAATGATTATAAGAAAGCATAAAAAATTCAAAAATTTTACCCCCGTAGATACATGTTTGAATCCACGAAAAGACGAATATTATCAATATCTAGATGATCATATTGGTGGTGTAAAATCCTCTTGGTATAATGTATTGAAGCCATATATGGTTGAGAATGAATATGGACAATATATTATTGATCTTGCAGAATCACATGTGAATGAACATGATCTTTCTAAGTTAGAAGATGTGGAGTTCATTCCATACTGTAACCATTTCTATCCGTATGGAGATGATTTCTATGACGATGAACTTGCTTTTGACCTTGCTTGGTTGCATCATCAACATGTAAATCCTCATCATTGGCAGTATTGGGTACTGGTAAGAGATTCCGGTGATATTGTTCCTATGGATATGCCTTTGGATTATATCTGTGAAATGCTTTGTGATTGGCACTCATTTTCATACAAGAATCCGGAATCTACAGCACTTGCATGGTACAATGAGCATAAAGACGAATTTATATTTACAGATACAACACGTGAACTCGTAGATACTCTTGTAAAGTGTATGGACGTTCCTATAACTACTGTTTAGGAGTTCTATTTATGAAGAAACAGACTTGGGTAAATTTTGCAATCGCAGGGGTATCCCTGACCGATTTTGGGTTAAAGATACCATCCCCATTCAGTAAACTTGAAATGAATAATTCTGAAATAGCATCATTTTCCTCATGGACATTGACTGTTATAGTTGGTGGAGATGCTAATAAGAAATCTAACATAGCTGCATTTGAAGCTCTGCTATACACATCAGCACAAGCTGCAAGTAAGTATCCAAATTCATCCGGAATTCCAGTAGCATTCTCCTTTGGATGGTTAGATAATGATGGAAATATTTCTGAGTATCTGTCATATCAAGGATTTACATTGCAGTATAAGGTTAGTACTTCTGGATTATACATGACTTACACAGTATCTGGATATGCTTCGCAAGCAGCACAGAGTAGTACACCTATTCTTCGTATTCCAGAAGTATCAGGTATTGTCCAACCATCTGCACTTGTTGAGGGGCTTGCAAAGGCAGTTAAAGCAACAACATATTACAACTTAGATATAGATCACAATGATGCTCCTACACTTGTAACACACGGAGCTTTAACAACTAGTTTCAATCAATATGTTAGGGGTACATATTCCGGTCAAGACGATTATGATACATTTCCCGGATTGCTAAAGTTATCTAAATCTTATAGTAGTTCAAGAGATAGTGCAGGATTGATTCCTACGGTAAAGAAATTAAGCCAAGTGCTGAATAATATTACCATATCTCCTGTATCTAAATTCTTGAAGAAGGGACTTACGGATGCTACACCACAATGTGCATCATTTTCCTATTGGGTAGATGAACCTACAATGACATCTCCAGGTACAATACATTACAAGAGTAACGCAGGACTTACAACTTCTCAGATACGTGATGTATTGCAGTATGGTACAGCTGACACAAATATTCTATCTTTAAGTGGTTCCTACAATGGTGTTGCTTACAACATGACAGATATGAACTTTACATCTGTAGGATTTATGGTAGATGGTTCTGGAAATACTGTTATACAAGATGCAGAAGTAGTGAACAGTTGGAGTAATTCAATGTCAGATGTATTCCAAACTGTGAATATCATAAATGATATCAATGCTATTGCATCTCAGTTTAGCGGAGATTTCACAGTTACTATTTCAGGTAGCACTAAGAAATATAATGTAGCACAACCAGTTTCATTATTAGTAATGTCTGGTAATACGCTATCACCTATATCTGGGATTTACAATATAATGTCTGTGTCGCACTCTATATCAGATACATTTACTACAACTTTGAAGATTCAAAGACTTACAATGAGTTCTGCAAACCAAGTGGCATCAGCACAAGGCATATTTGTATCAGGTGCTAGCGGATATCCTGCAGGTTCATTTGAACAAACTACTAACATAAAAACTCCATATAAAGTAGATTTCGGAACACTTTTCCCAACCTACGAACATATGCAATCCGAAGCAAGTTAGTGAGGACATTTTAAAATATGATTATCCCAAACTGTGCGATAACAATGAATGATACAGAATTACTCAAACCTTGTGTCATGAGTAAATCTAATCCAGAATTTAAGATACTAAAGAAGTTTCATACCGGAATTGATGTAAAAGCAAACAATGTATTTGCTGTTTACCGAGGACGGATTGCTTATATTGGGTATGAAAATTCCGGACGAACAGTTGTAATACAGACTGGTTCGTCCTTTTGTGTTTGCTACAAACGACTTAAAACTGTAACAGTAACACTCAATGATATTGTAGAAAAATGGTATCTCATTGGGTCTGTGGACAAATATGTACATGCCGAAGTGTATACGAAAGACGTATCTGATTGGCCAGTTAGAATAGGTACAGAAGATTGGTACAAAGCCGATGCTACATCACTCATAAATGGTGGATTGCAAGATTTAGCAGATTATGCATATACTGAACCTTATGATACCTATTTTGAAGATTCTATTGATGCTACAGGACTAGATAACATGATTAATAATGCAGGGGAGTGATTATGGCATATAGTAGTCTTGTTACCAAATCTATAATATCTCCGAATTACACTAAGAGAGCTCATAAGATTGATTGCATAGCAATTCACTGTCCATGTGGTGTGTTATCATTGGATAGTATGGGAAAGCTATATGCAGATAAAGCGAACAAATCATCTTGCCACTATGGCATAGATAGTTACGGAAACATTGCTGTGTTTGTAGACGAAAAGAATGCAGCTATGGCATTGTCCAGCACGGGTGCTGATAATCGTTCTATATCTATTATGGTGTCTGCTAGTGTGGATAAATCCCCATATCCAATAAGTGATGCAGCGAACCAAGCTTTAACTGATTTGCTTGTAGATATATGTATACGTAATAACATCAAAGAATTAAAATGGAAGAATGATAAGAAATATGGTCAAGCGGCTGGAGCAGGTGGTCCAATTGCTGAGCAGAACATGTTTATTCACACATGGTTTTCTAAGAAATCAGACCCTGGACAGTGGGTCATAGCACATCATCCTGACATTGTTCAGATTGCCAATGCACAGCTTGCTATAACACGAGAGAATATGCGAAGAGTCATATTCATAGGTGATTCAAGAGCAACTGCTTTACACAATACAATAGGCACCGACCTGAACTTTTGGTTCACTAAGAAAGATCCTGCTTGTTCATGGATTGGATACGACAAGTTTCTGTTTGATCAAGAAATCAACAACAAATCTGCTGTATGTATCATGGGTGGTTGGAATGACCCTAATTATACAAAAGCAAAAGATTATGCTGAAAAGATCAATAAGTACGCAACTAATTGGTTACTAAGAGGTTGTGGTGTATACTTCACATCTATCACACCTATCAGCAGATCTGGTCATGGTAACATGACAAATGCTAAGATTGAAAAATTTAATGCAGAGATGCAGAAATATCTTATTCCTGCCATTTGTTACATTGATGCATATACTGCTATCAAAGATTCTTTCGTAGTAACTGGTGGTAAGAACTATGATGAAAACACAAACAAGACGATATACAATACTATCATTCAACAAGCTAATCGTGTTTCCGGTGGCGTTCGGTTGAATCTAAACTTGAATCTGGATCCAACTAATTTCAATCCCTATATTGCAATGTTTGATAGAAACGCAAGTGTAGATTACAAAACATTGAAAGATATAAGAGTAACCGGAGCAATCATCGAAGCTGGATACAGATATGATACAAACGGAAGACGTACTGCTAAGTTTGACAATCCTAACATAGAAAAACAGATTGCAGGATTAGATAAGGTGGAAATACCTTATGGCATGTACACAATATGCAGAGCAAAAACCACAGAAGATGCGAAAGAGGAAATTAAATATTTTCAGTATCAAACCTATCGACATCCACCAAGGTTGGGTGTATGGTTAAACATAGAAAATTTAGGTACTACGAAAAAGACTAATGATGCTCTGCTCACACAATACAATCAATCTTTAGCCAATCTAGGATTCAGCGGTAAGATGGGCATTATCTGTAACAGGAAAAAATTAGATCAAATCTCATGGGATAAGTGGCAAGACGAATTTTATCTTTATCTGATAGAACATCTAAAGGACTTAGATCCATTAGATAACTTACTTGACCCAACATTGTTTGATACGGATGGTACAGTTGCTACACCCGGCGTAACCCCATCACAATTACTTGCAAATGCTGCTGAATCTATTGCAGCAGTAGCAACTCCATCTGCAACAGGAGCGAATGGATTCTTAAGGAATCAAATGGTTGCGTATGCAAAACAATATGTAGGGACAGCTTATGTTTGGGGTGCTACAAGTACGAAACCTGGAGAACCTACAGATTGCGGAGGACTAATATGTGCTGTATATAAGAAATTCGGTATGAATCTGTACCCTAATCGTACTACATTGACTACGGCATACGGTAAACAAGTAACAATCCAAAATGCTCAACCTGGAGATGTAATGCATTATCCACACCACGTAGCATTGTATATTGGTGGAGATCAAATGATTGAAGCTGCAAGTCCAGAACAGGGAATCATTCAATCTAAGATAAGATTAAATCAGTGTGATAGAATCACGAATATAATTGACTATTGGAAAAGTTGAGGTGATGCACTATGCCATTACTTAATTTATCCGATCCTTTACATCCTGCAAATATTGTTATTTCCGCAGTGGAATCTCAACTTGGTTCCGGCTATGAATGGCAGAGAAAAGTTACCGGAGTTACATCTGATTGGTGTGCTGCAACTGTAGTAGCTGCTGGAATATATACTAATCTAAGCGGTACTGTATTTCCTAAGAAAGGTCAAGAAGGAATATTCTATGCAGGTATGTGTGGAAAAGCCTTTGAAACTTATGGAGGTAAACGAATAGATGGTCCACTATGGGGTAGGACAAACGTTGTTCCATCTCGTGGTGACATGATAATATTTGTATGGAAACGAGGAAACGAATCTTTCTACAATAGTGTGCGAAATGGAACTGCTACATATGGGAGGTATTCTGCATCCCACATAGGTATGGTTACAGATTGCAGAGACGGAAAAGTGTATACAATTGAAGGTAATTGTGGTGGTTCTGGAGATAGAAGCAGAAACAAGATAGCGAAATCCTCATACAGTATAAATTCTGAAAACATATCATTCTATGTCAGACCTGATTGGTCAAGAGCAAATGGTGTAGTTGCATACACTGCACCAACAACAGGGACCTATAGTCCAAATGCAGATCCAAGTATGTCTACTTACCAAATTGATGGTACATTCTCTACGCAACTGTACACTACAGAAAGTACAAAAGCGGATGCATCAATCCGTGAAGTAGCATATTTAGATAAGGATGGGAAACCTTGTATAAATATGACAGGTGTTCGGTTAGCGGTGGTGAATTACACCGGATTACTTAATGATTTATACAGACTACAAAGTGGTGGAATACCTGGTATTAGTGGTTCTCCTGATAACATTGACGGACTTGACACATTACCAAGAACTTGTGTTCAATACTTAACTGGTAAAGGATTCAATACAGCTGCAGCAATTGGAATCATTGCTAATATAAAACAAGAAAGCGATTTTAGAACCAATTGCATAGGAGATAGTGGTACATCATTTGGTATATGCCAATGGCACAATGCACGTGGACGTGCAATGATTGCATATGTTGGATCAGGTTGGGAGAACAATTTATCTGGTCAGCTTGATTTCCTTCTTCACGAATTAGATACTTCTTATTCAGGTTTAGTTGCTGAATTGAAGCAAGTTCCGAATACACTAGAAGGTGCAAAACATGCTGCTGATAGATTCGTCCGAGTATTTGAAAGACCTGCTAATGTTGATACTTCTTCATTGAGACGACAAACAAATGCTGAAAATTTTTGGTCACAGATAGTAACTACATCCGCAGCTACTAATGCAGATTATTCAAATAATCCTACTGTACAGAAATCTGTTACAACTCCTTCATGGTACCTAACATGGCCTGTACCATCTGTAACTGTAGGTAAGTACACATCCGGATATGGTTACAGAGGTAATGTAGGTATAGCTGGTGCAACTACCTGGCATAATGGTGTAGATATAGGTGGTGGATCTGGAGCATCTATTGTAAGTTGTGGAAATGGAAAAGTATGTAAAATAGACCGTTCAGGTGCAAGAGGTCATTATGTTGTTATAGACCACGGAAATAAATTCTACACTTTATATCAGCATATGCAGAGTAGAACTCCACTTTCTATGGGTGCAACAGTTCTAGCGGGTCAAGAAATTGGAAAAGTAGGAAACACAGGACTTCCTGGGATGGCAGCACACTTACATCTAGAGGTACATGTCGGTGCATTGCTACAAGGTACAGGTTCTGGTTCTAACTATAGAAGCACCTCAACGGTAGACCCTGCACAATATTTTCCAAAGTTAGGAAGTAAAACATGATTATAAATGGATATGTAAAAGGCTATAAGTATGCAGGTGATGGTACATTACTTATCAAAGTGAGGATACCTTCTATTCACGGACCTATGGACCAAAGGGAATACAATGGTCAACAAGTCCGTGGATATGTTTTAGATGCAGATTTACCATACTATCCATCCGTGTTATTACCACATCTTCCTAATGATGGTGAGGTAGTAGCATTGGCATCTACCAATGAAAGTAGTTCAAAATTCTTTGTTTTAGGACTTACAGGCGGAGCATATTATTCCAACGTAACCGACGGAGGTAATAATCGATGAATAACACAACAAGTATTTCATTCCCTACAATGTTTGATGTATCAAGAAATTGTGTTTCTGTAAAAACCGGGAGAGATTCTATTGTAAATCGGTCAAGACTACTTATCTTGACAGAACCTACGGAATTGTATAATAATCCAACATTTGGTGTGGGATTAAAACAATACCTGTGGCAGTACAATACAGCAAATACTAAAGCTATAATCCAAGATAGAATCAAAGCACAACTTGATGAACATGAACCTTGTGTAGAAGCAGATAAAACACAGTTCGCAGATGGACTGTTATTTACAGGTTCTGATGCAGAATCAAATGCTGTAGCAGATCTAAATTCATTGAAGATGACAGTAGCAATGCAATCAATTTACAAGGATGTGCTAAATGTAACTATTGATATGTCAGAGGAACAAGATAGATTATTCGGAAGGAGTAGTGGCTGATGGCAACAGAAGATTTCGTAGAAAAGGGATTAGTTAAATACACTAGCCGAGACTATACTTCCATAATGGATGATTTTTGGAATCTTGTTCCGAAGATGACAGAATTATGGAAACCCGAAGCCGATGCTGATCCCGGTGTAGTTCTTGGAAAGTTTCTTGCATCCGTTGCTGATATGCTTGGTGTTAATCTTGATGCACTTGCAACTGAGATATTTGCACCATCTGTCAGACAAAGAAAAGATGCAGAACGATTATTTTCTTTAATCGGGTATGAACTTGGTTGGTATACTGCAGCAAGAACGGAAGTAACTTTTACAAATAACATTGATGAAAACATCACATTTGATTTCGGATTCAATGGGGCAAATTTCGCCACATTGAATGCATACACTGATATAACCAATCAATCAAGAGTTATCACTTATAATATTCTACCGCTTACTAATACATATGGTGCTTCATATTCAAGAAGTACCCGTTCTGTCGTATCACCAAACATAAATGTATTTGTAGATACAGATGAAGTTATACTGAAACCTGGAGAAAGTGTAACTCGTGTGGCTGTGGAAGGAGAATTCCGCTACTATTCAATTTCAGTAGATTCTATCAGAAAGAATAATTATATCATCAATATTCCATCTCAACATATTGATACTACAGCAATTTGGATAAAGGCGAAAGCATCTAAAGATGCAGATGAGTTTTTAGCAACACAGTGGATTCAGTGTGCTAGTCCATCTGAATTCATTACACCAGAACCAAGATTTGCTGTTACCTATGACTCATATTCCAATGCACAGATTCAGATAAGTAACTATTTGGATCAGATGGAAGCATATGATTCTAGTTCGTATCTGGTAGTATATTGGTTAGATTGCTCAGGAGTTATTGGATGTGTAGGTAAAGATGTACTATCCAATTATCTGCAAGCGAAGCCGAGTTCTACACTTCCTGATGAACTGTCTAATGCTTGGTCTATATCCAATCTTTCTAATACGGTTGAGTTACCAAACACTTATACAGTAACTGGTAGAAGTCCTGAAACAGCAAAGGAAGCATATTATAACAGTAGAAACTACATCAATACTTGGGATAGTCTTATTACACTTCCTGACTTCAATAGATTCTTGAATAGAGAAGCCGGAGTAGATTGTGGAATTGTTCTTGACTGCCAGAAAGCATTAGAAACTAATCTTGCAATATATCAAGACACTAATCTGAGTAATTCAGAAAAACGAAAGATGTACATAACAAATTATGATTTTCCACAAGGTGAATCTGATTTAGATTGGTTATCAAAAGTAGATACAGAACTACTAGTTACAAAAACTACACATCGGCTTTCATCAGAAGAGACGCTTGAAACAGTAGCAAAATTATATGGAGTTACATTAGCGGATTTACTTGCATACAATAATCTTACGGAATCTAGTGAGTTGTATCCTGGATATCTATTGAAGATTCCTGTAGGTAAATATACCGAACCATCCATAGAATTTATAACTAACTTCAAGACATACACAGCGATGTGTTACGCAATACACAATGACTTTGCAATGACTACGAATTGGGGAAGAAGTCAAACATCTTCTGCTAAGTATGCGAATAGACAAGTGTTTATTAAATATAAACCACCTCAGCAGTTTATTGATGCAGTAAAGAGAGATTTTCGTCCACTTCAAGCTATGTCAGTTGAATTAGAATTCGGAGATGTACGAGTATTTCCATTCTATGTTGCAGGACAAATATATACTAAGAAACCTGTTTCCAATGATGTTGCACGAACAATAATCGCACAAGTAAAAGAAAATCTTGCATTATACTTCTCTCCAGCTAATCGACATATGGGGCAGAAGCCTACTACAATGGAGATAGTGAAAGTAGTACAGAATTCAGATACTCGTATTGATTACTTTGATGCAGGTTCTGTAACTAATCCGGTCATTGTGTGGAACAATTGTGATCCAGCTTATATAAATATTATTAGTTTCTGTAGATTTACTGACCCGGGATCTACCGCAACTAATCTAACTGTAGCACCTGAATGTATTGTTAGTACAAGAAAGTAGGTGATACTTAATGAATATCCGTGATGTATCCGTTCCAGATGTGTATACAGATAGTCAAGATTTCCGATTCTTTCTGGATTGGTTTGAAAATGCTCTAACTAAAATTCATTATGACACCGAACATTTCTACGACTTATATGATCCATTGAAATGCCCTGCACATCTGCTTTGGATGCTTGCTGATACAATGGGTTACAAATATGATGATAGATTACCTACATCCTTCAACCGATTTGTACTTGTGTATTTCATGTCAATGATTCGTAATCGTGGTAGTAAAGATGGTGTTACACTTGCAGCAGAAGCAAATCTAAAACAATTTGATATAGATTTGATTGCAGGAACGGGTTATGTGAATCGTGAAGGTGAAGTTGTACCACCTAAAGATATATTGTATGACAGATTAGAAGACACATCTATACCTGTGAATTCAGTAGTAGTAACTCCACATACCTCCGAAGGATATATTGATGTAGTATATTTCTCTGATAGAGTTCCCACAGATGCTTGTATTGAATACGTAAGACCTTTAGGTATGTATTGTTTCCAGAATGCCGGTGTCAGAATGGATGCTAGAACCAAGTTATCCATTGATGCAAGATTAACTAACATTGAAGATGTTCAAATGGATATTGGACCTACACATGTTGGACATTATAGTAGAACAGATTATGCGAGGATGCAGAGATTACAAGAATCCGATTTGAATCCAGCTCATCCTAAATCTATGGTGAAACCTACTGATTTATCTGATAGTCGAAGAAACGCATGGTATAGAAATGCAGATTACGAAGGTTATGCTGATACTCCTGAAGTACAAGCTAAAACACGCAGATTCAATCCAGGATATCGTGCATTGTACTCTTTACAATTATGCAACAATGAACATATTATGAAATCACTCATTCCAGATGGCGATGGTGAACCATTCTTTGGACTTGGTTGGAGCCCACAAGATGTTACAGTATCATTCCCTGATGATTATGTACTTCCCGATGTAGCTACTGAAAATGACCCAGGTGGAAGATATGCACCTTGGAATTTGCGATATGATAAAGCAAGAGAAAAACAACTTGGAGATGATGTTTACACTATTGATGATGATCGTTCTTATAAAGTAATATCTCCAAGACCTGCTATTAATCCTATAATGCGTGTAGTAGGGGATGCTTTATCCTTAGATGATACTGCAAATAATAGATTTGCTACTGCATATAATCATGATGGATTTTATCAATTATCTGATGAAAATATCAACGATAGTCAGATCCGACCTGTTATGAGAAATGGTGAATTTGCAGTAGGTGATTTACATATGAATGATGAAGTACCAAGCATACATGAACCTGAAGATGCCATCTTAGATAGGAACAATGATGTAATACTTGATGCGGATAATTCATACATTCGTACAGATGACAAATAGAATGGAGGACGCAAATGGGTACTAGAATTAACCAATATCCATCAACAACTACATATCAAGATAACGATTACTTGTTGATAGATAATGCTAATAGTGGCACTAGACGAATAAAAGTATCTGATATTGGTGGTGGAGGCGGACCATCCTCTGGAATATCACAATCAGTTATTGCTCCACCATATGATCCTAATTCTTCATATGATACCGGAGATACATGTACATTCAGTGACAATTTCTACATTGCTACATCTCCAACATCAGGAACATTTGATTCCCATGATTGGGATGAAATTCCAGTTGTATGGTACATTGATACTAAAACACACGATATAAGTGTTGTTGTAGATACACATACAACTCAGATATCCGGATTAAATAATATTGTAGAAATATTAATTGAAGACATTGGGGAAAACTTCATTGAAAATCATACTTACAATGAAGGTGATTTAGTTATACATGACAACATACTGTATAGATGTACTTTAAATAACATATCTGGTACATGGTCTAGTGTGTCATATGCATTTGAAGTCAAGTCCATTTCTTCGTTGATTCAGGATCTGAGAACTGCTATATCTTCGGTAGCATCTGACCTTAGTACATTGTCATCCAATGTGACCGCAATAAATGCAAGACTTGTTACTGCCGAAGGAATTATCACAGAATTAAATACAAGAAAGTCTATTGTAGGACAAGATTATGTTCCAAGTAGGACGTATTCTGCTGGTGAATATGTAGTTTATCAGAACGAATATTACGTATGCAGATATGATAACACTACAGGGGCTTGGGATGCTAATAGTTGGGTGAAAACAGATATTGCATCACAACTTAAAGCGATTAAAGACAGTTCAGGTGGAGCACATACTTATCAAGGTACTACTGAACCTACAGTGTCACTTGGTAATGATGGTGATATCTATCTGCAATACGGTTCAAATGGTATATCTGTTGTATATGGGAAGATCCTCGGACAATGGATGGAATTTCCAAGTGGTTCTGGTGGAACTATTGTTCAAGCACTTGAGCATATTGCAAATACACAATTATCTACAAGTCCATCTCCTTTAAGTTTTACAGGTCATGTAAAAGTAACATTAACAGATGATGCTACGCAACAGGAGACGGTAATTGAATCAGATAATATGCAAACCAATGGTCTTGCAGAGTTCTTTACAAACTGCGGATTTATGAATAGTGATAACACTGATCGAAATAATCTAGTTAAACAACTATTAGGTGGCATGCTTGCATTTGATTCTACTGTAACTCCATCCGCATCTACTGTACTTCCACCATCTAGTACATCGATGGTTGCTAATGCTGCTTATGATGTATCAAATGGTAGCACAACTGGTGATCCATCAGAAATGGGTAATTGGGTTGCTGAAGGTACAGATGGAAGCGGTTGGAAAGATGACGGTTCTTACCATTTCGTTTGGGAGTGGGGATTAAGTCAAGGAAATGGGACTATTGCGGCAATATCTTTAACATCCCGTAACTGGGGTTGGGCAGGTATGGGAAACGCCATAAGTAATGTTCGTAAACCTTCATCTGCTGAATTAACTAATGCATATGGTAGTTCAACTCCTTACACTATTATAGGTGTTCCGTGTAGGCTCAGTATATCTGATTCATCCGTATATGGCGTTGTGTTTGATACTACTAATGATAAAATAATTATCCATAAATACAGGTTGCCATTGACAGAATTGAATCTTAAGGGGACTACATCTACATGTCAAGAAATGCAAGAACCTGTGGAACTGACTATGCCTGCGGATCTGAAGACAAATCTTACATATAGTGGTTATACGCAAGGAATAACGGTAAGTAACAGACTCATTCAAGATAATGGTACAACTTTAATATGCTTAAGTGCTAATCAAGGTGGTACAGAGTGGGGTAATGGTTATGATCAGAAGATGTGGGAAATTGATCCCGTAGCCGGTACATGCACAGAATCTATCATACCTAATTTATATTCTGGAACTCGTACGATGTATACTATGCGTGAAGCTATTTGGATTGATAAGGACACAGTTGCTTGGATAAATGGGTACTATGGATATGTTTACTCGGAACTTCGTGAAACTGACATAATCTATTCAATGAAACGTACAAATGGTACTTGGGGAAATTTCCAAGAATGCACAAACACATTTGGTTGGGAACTGACAAGTAGATCCTTGGGTTCTGGAAGAATGTTACTGTGTAATGGTTATGGTAACAATACAAGTGTATTCAACTTTGATTCTAACACTATTTCCCCTGTAAATATGACATATGGACCTGCAACAACTTCTACAGTATGTAAATCTAATGATAAGCCGATGATTTCCTATATTGTAGTATCAAATTCAACTACCGTAGATTGTACTATAACTGTAATGCGTATGCAAAATTATCTTGCAACTGTTTGGACACCTTCACAACCATTTACAAAAACATCCGGACAGTTCATGCGAATTGATTACGGTGTATTCTTCAATGAGTATGAACCTGATTCCGATACGGATTCTGATTCGGATTCTGATACTGAATAGTTTCCTAAGTAAACTAGCACATGGGTGGATCTTACTAACCTAAGATTCGCCCTTTCTTTGTACTATCAAACCTTTTATAGTTATATAATAGAATGATTCGTGAGGTAACAAATTATGACAAGAGATTTAGGTAATCCACAGAATCGAGTTGAAGCAATACTTGAAAATATGCTTGGTGCAAGTAATGAATTACAACCACCTCAAACACGGGTTGAGGAATTATTGATGGAACTCCTTGAACAAGGTGGTGGCGGTGGTGGAGAGAAAGCCGTAAAGTGGATTGGTGTAACAACTACTCCACTTTCTGATGGTGCAACTACTAATCCTATTCAAGTTGATGGTAAATCTGTAACCGCAGTTCGTGGAGATATGGCATCTTACAATCATGATGAGTTTATCTATGATGGGGAAGTATGGCAAGCACTTGGCGATGTATCCGGTTTAGGACTTCTTGCATTTAAGGATAGTGCATCTGGCACAGTTGATGATTATGTCACAGATGCATCCAGTACATTTACAGGAGATGCCCTAACTTCCACAGGTACATTTACACCAGATGGAACTATAAGTGATGTAGTATTATCTACAGATTCCATAAATAGTATGACTAATGCCGGGACACTTCCTACCGCTGAACTTGTAGATGATGTGTTAGTATTCCATGCCGGAACACTTCCGACTTATGAGGCTGTAACTGTTGCAGATGGTGTATCAACACAACCTACATTTACAGGTACAAGTGGAAATGTAAGTGTAACAGGAACACCATCCGGTAGTGTAGATACAACACTTACAAAATCAGAAAAGACTATAACTGTTGAATAATAGGAGGGCTTGACAAATGGCTACAAGACCTGCAAGTAAATTAAATCTACAAGAGTTTGGAATACAAGATGAAATTGAACTTGTTGATAAGAAAGGAAGAACGGATTTAACTTCACTTACACAGAGAGTTGATGATATTACACCACCGGACAACATTGATATATCCGAAGATGGTGTAAAAGTTTATGCAAATTATGATGTAAACGAACTCGGTTGGGGATGTGAGAATAAAACATATTATTTTGATACTGCGGCTGAGTTCTCATTAGGGGATCGAACATACACTAAGACGAATGCGAAGCCTGCATTTGGTGGAGTAATTGGTACACCAGGTGATGGTCAGAATCATGCTATTGTATTGGTATCTACAGAAGCAGATTCAACATATTTCTCATGGAATAACACAGCATATAGTTTTGATTATAATGGTACAACATGGTATTACTGTGGCGGTACTTATGCCTATTGGGGAAGTCCTGCTACTGGAATTTCTGTAATTCCGGATAAAACTCTGTCTCTTGAAGATGCCGCAAGATATATGTTAGATTCTGCACAAGTATATGTAGATGATGGAAAGTTTTCAGAAATAGCTGAACCGAATTCCGGATACTTGTTTGCAGGTGGTGGATCACAAGATGATTATTCTGATGCAACTTTCAAAGTATCTAAAGAAGGTGTAGTAACTGCACAGGATGTAGAGATCAATGGTGAATCAATAACTGATAAGATTGATAATATAATTGATGATACCGCAACAGATACAGATACTACATGGAGTAGTAATAAGATTACAGAGGAAATAGAAGATAAAGCATCCGTAACCAAGACCGCAAGCGGAAATCCTATCGAGATAACCGATGGAGCAGACGCACCTTTGGTAAAGTGCGTAACCGCCATCCAAGGAAATCAGGACTTGCATGGATATGATAAGCCGTGGGTAGGTGGTAGTGGAAAGAATAAACTCCCTATGACGGTTGACGGGATAAAGGCAATCAATACTGGTGGTACTTGGAGTGGAAATGTCTACACTCGGAATGGAGTAACTTTTACGTTAGAAACGGATGGTGATGATAATGTTACGGGTATAAAAGTAAATGGTACGGCAAATGCGGTTACTTATTTCCTTGTTGCGAATATTACATCGTTAGGCACATTTGATGGAACTTATGTTGTAAATGGTGGTATAAACGGAGGTTCTGAAACCACATTTGCATTACAGGTATATTCCGATGTAACGGATATATTTATAAACGCATATAATGCAAATGATTGGAGACTCATATCAGAAACTACCCCAACCGCAAATATCAGCTCGGCATATATTACTATCCGTAACGGTTACACGGCGAACAACCTTTTATTCAAGCCCATGATTCGTCTCTCTACAGAATCCGACCCCACCTTCACCCCCTACTCCAACATCTGCCCCATAAGCGGATATACGGAGGGGGAGATTGAGGTGAGGGGGAAGAACCTCTGTGATAAAAATGATTTCAACCACACAGGCACTCTCACATATAAGCCTATGTTTGTTGGTGAGGGAACATTTACCATGTCAACTAATTGCCCTCCAACAGGCGGAGGACAGGAAAATTATAGAGATATTTTCTTCTTGCCGGGAAATGTAGATAGTGGTGCATCATCAGCCACCAATGGAGTTATCAATTCAACACCTATAACGTGTGAGTCGATTGATGGATATGTGACGGTGGCAAGTCGATATAATCCGGTCAGAAATGACCCACTTGATTATGATTGGCAAATTGAAAAGGGTTCTGTACCAACCACATACGAACCCTACACCTCCACCACCCACACCACCACCTACCCCTCTGCTATCTATCGAGGGAGTGAGGATGTGGTGAATGGGGAAGTGACAACAGAGTGGAAAAAGGTTGTATTTGATGGCACAGAAAACTGGCAACAAGCCTCAGTAGATAGACCGACATGTTTTATATTAGACGGTAATTTAGGGTTTGCTTCAATTTGGGGGCAAACACTTGATAATGGATTTTCCAATTATCTTGTTGCGGACAATGAAAGTGCATACGCTGGAAGAGGCCCATCTTTTGCTTATGTAAATAACCGATTATATGTAGGATTTCCGAGTGCTTCAAGTCTTTCTGATTTTACTAATTATTTATCAAATAACAACTTGGAAATATGTGGATTGCTCACCACTCCCACCACTGAAACCATCACCCAAACCAACCTCCCAATCAAATCTCTCTCCGGCTACACCCACATAGAGAGCAGTACGGGAGATATGGAGGTGGAGTATATCACAGAGGAGTTTCAGCCGATTGTTGACCTCATTGAAAGCGCAGTTGAACTTCCAGAAGTATCAGATTTAGATGATGGAAAAGTATTAACAGTTGTTAATGGTAAATGGGTTGCTGCTAGTTTACCAGTCGGACAAAACATACAGTACTAAAAGAAGGGAGTAATGTTGAACAATGAGCATGAAACTTTACGAAGAAGGTGATATCCAGAATCTCGCAAATATGATTCGTGAGAAAAATGGAACATCTGATACATACACAATCTCCGAAATGGATAACGCAGTAGAAGGACTTAACAACTTCAGCGGAGATTACAACGATTTAACAAACAAACCAACCCTTGGTACAGCATCGCCTAAAGATGTTGCATCAAGCGGTGATGCATCTGCTACACAAGTGGTTATGGGAAATGACTCACGCCTTACTGATAGGCGTGGGTCTACTTGGGGACAGATCAATGGAACATTATCCAATCAAACAGACTTGAACAACAGTATCAATTCCTTACAAGGTCAGATAGATACTTTTACTGCACTAACTGACGGATCTACCACTGGGGATGCAGAACTAACCAACATTCGTGTTGATTCCACTGGACATACTTACCCTACTGCCGGAGATGCAGTAAGAGCGATTGATAGTCAAGTCAACGACATGAAAACAGGATTTGATGGGGTAGAGTATGATTCGCCGGAAGAAATGATTACAAAGGTAGATGCAAGTCTTTATAATGCAGTTATGTCTGGCGAATACCCATTATCTTTCAACTGGGAATCTGGTTCACTTGACGGAACTGGTGCAAAATTATCATCAACAACCAGGATCAGAACGATTCTTCCGCGAACGATAGACGGAGAAATAATTAAACTTTCTGTATCAGCTGGAAAGAAATACATGGTTTATTATTATTCGTCAAATGTAATTAGTGCATCAACATTCATCGGCAGATATTCGTCATCATGGCTTACTGACGGAATAGAAATCATGGTGAATCCTGATTATTACTATGAATTTTTACTTGCGAATTCTGATGATTCTGCAATCAGTCCGACAGCTGGATCAGCTCTTTCTGTTGCAGAACTTACAACAACCGAATCAAAAATAAATGATCTTGAATTCAATCAGAAAACAATCGGAATAAATACACTTAAAATCAACGAATCGTCATGGGCATATGGCGGAATAAACCCGAACGGATCAAATTCCGCCGCATCATCTACACGAATTAGAACAAAAACACCGGCAAAATATGCCTGTGTAGGATGCAAACCGGGATACAAGTTTCTTATAACTTGTTATCGTCAGGACGGAACGGCCAGAACTGTCGATTATTTCAAGCCGGATGTCAGGGGGTTTGTATCAAGTGATCCGTGGATAACTGGCGAAGTTAATTTGACAGAATTTCTTTATGAATTCGGAGAAACCGATTATTTCAGATTTGCACTTGCAAAGACAGATGATTCGGATATTAGCGTTGCCGATAGTATCAATTTCTATTATAAGCCGGATAGTTATATTCTGGACGGAACTTTTACAAAGCAAAACAAAGCACCGTCTTCGATGCTTACTGGTGAAAGATTTTCACAAATCATGGACAATACATCTATTGAGTTTGGAGAACTTAACACATCAACTGGTGAATATATTGCATCATCAACAAAGGCAGTTTCTGGATATATTCCAGTAAAAGTTGGAACAACCATTAAATCAAGCTATTATATGGATGTATTTTCATATGATAATGTGAAGACCTTCAAATATAGAAGTTACAACAAGGAACAGCCGCCGCAGTATTTAACAGAATGGACTTCAGTTGCAGACGGATTCGTGCGAATCGTGTTTGTCGGTGGTCATTATGACACAGCGGGGACAGTTGACATCACCGAAGAAGATATTCCGGAGATTCCAAACAGTGTGTTGGTTTCTGGAATGACAACGATCAATCAGAAGACATACGCTAATTCCATTTTGAAGATCAGGGCAGAAGATGGTCTTTCGCAGTTGGCTGATGTTTTGGAAGCGGCAGAAATTGATCCATACAAAGATACATATCTGAAGCGTGGGAAAATTCACAAATCAGGCAACCAGATTCTTGATGCACAGAATAGCCCGATTGTTCTTTCCGGATTCGGTACACATTTTATGAATGAATACCAGAATCTTTATACAACGGACGTTTTCAAAACCCTTGTGTATCGTGGGTGTAATTGCATAAGAATGACATTTTATCTGAATGATTTTATTCCAAGCGGATCAAACAGAAGGAACGGTCACGGATGGCTTAACCATTCAGACGAATTAAAAGCAATAGCGGATAAACTGATCAAGAATGCAACGAATCAGGGGCTTTATATTATCATTGATTGGCATACGCTCTTGACGGATGGGGATGTTACGCAGTACGCAAGCCAGCAGCTGGCATTCTTCAAATATTTTGCTGACACATATCTTTCGACACATGACAATCTTCTGTGGGAACTTCAGAATGAACCGTGGTCAAATTCATCAAGTGGAATGCTTTCCACAAATAAAGCGTGTGCTGATTATATTCGCGGAATTGATCCTTCTGCCATCGTTATTTGCGGTGTCGGTACGGATGGAGCTTCAGCAATGAATACTTTATATAATACCACAAATAATATGAATGTATTCATTTCGCGGCATATTTACACGGCAGAAAATACGGTCGAAGAATTCATCCTTCCTATCATCAATGCCGGAATTCCGTTCTTTGAAACAGAATGGGGAAATTCCGAAGGGACAGGGTATGGTGATTATGATGACGAAGAAGCGCAGCTGATGTTTGACACATTAAATGAACACGGAATCAGCTACTGCCTGTGGAAGTTATGCTATCAGGATTTGACAACCGCAATTCTTACACATGATCCGATTCGGATTGAATATGGTTACAGATACGGAGGATGGCACGATTCGGATTTGACACATAATGGAAAATTTTACTTCAAAAATATAACGAAGGAAAGATTTGATATTTAGCATCATGGATCGTCAACGGTCGAAAATTCCGAAAACGATCCGATAATAACCCCATAAAACCGTTATTTTATGTCACTTCTAAGAACTCCTCAATGAACTTGGGGAGTTCTTTTTATAATTTCATTAGAAATTTGATGGGGTAAATCGTTATAATATATAACCACATTATATTGTCAATAATCCAAAAGGAGTGTGATACTTATGGCGAGAAAAGTACAGAAAAATCCATTAACTGATGAGAACTCTTTGAAATTAGTGAAACCGGAGAACAAATTTCTACTTCGTGATTTCTTATCTTACATGAAGTCTATTGACAGAGCACCGACTACTATCTATGAGTATCAGAAAAATATCGAAGCATTCTTTGTGTATAACTTGATACATAATTGTAATAAGGAATTTACGAAGGTTACAAAACGTGATTTTATTCGGTTTCAAGATTACGCACTCTACACATTGAATTGGTCATCCAGTAGGATGCATTGTGTAAAGTCTGCACTTTCTACTATGTCTACTTATATTGAAAAGATTTTGGATGATGAGTATCCTGGGTATAAGAATATTGTAAAGCAGATAGATTCACCTCCGGTTAAAAAAGTTCTACCGAAAACTGTATTTACAGAAGATGAATTAAACGGACTACTGGATTATCTTGTAGCACATGATAGGATTCGGCAGGCAGCGGCGTTAGCATTGGCTATGTATTCTGGTAGAAGAAAATCAGAATTATTTAGATTCAAGATTTCTGACTTCAAAGATGAAAATGTGATTTATGATTCGTTGTGGAAGTCTACTAATCCTATCAAAACGAAAGGTAGAGGAGTACAAGGAAAACAGATTCATCTATATGTGTTGAAAGATAAATTCAAGCCTTACTTTGATCTTCTTATGGAAGATTATAAGAAACACAAGATTCGTGGAGATTGTCTATTTGTATCTTATAAGTTTCACAATAAACCACTATCAATAGAGTCATTAAATCATTGGGCAGATGATTTTACAAAAATACTTGGAAAAGATTTCTATTGGCATAGTATCAGACATTATTTTACAACTATGCTCATTAAACAGAATGTTCCACTTGATATCATTATGGATATGGTGAACTGGGATTCTGCAACTATGTTGCAAGTATATTCTGATGTAACCAGAGATGCAAATTTAGGAAAATTTTTCGCAGAGAATAAGATAGCTTAATCATAATTTAAAATTGCAAGGCATCTACCTTTTATATAGTTATGTAGAATTATTCTACAAATATATTATATGAAAGGGGTGATGCCAACATGACTGAACTTGAGAAGGTAATAAAATCCTTTGCAGACCAAGTAGCAACTGGATATACTTGTAAAGATAGAAAGTCTAAATATGCACTTGATATCGACAAGAATTATACGGATTGGTACAACGGAAACAAGTACGGATATGATTGGTGCACAGTTTTCTTCGATTGGAATTTCATAAATGCCTTGGGAGAAGACCGAGCAAGAACAGTTCTAAATCGTCCAAAGGACAGTTTAGGAGCAGGTGTAAGGTATTCGAGAGAATATCTGAAAAGTATTGGAAGGGTAGACAACAATCCAACTGTAGGATGCGCAGTTTACTTCGGATCACTTCCATATCCAAGACATATTGGGTTTGTTTACAAAGTAACTGATAAGATGATTTATACTTATGAAGGTAACTGCTATGTAAGTAGCGGTGTATCTGGTGTAAAGGCGAAGAGCTATTATCGCTCTAATAGTGATATCCTTGATTATGGACATCCTGTTTATAATGTAACACCTGAACCAGAACCAAAGGAAATGGATGGATACAAAGTAGACAATACTTATGAAGTTAAGTATGATGGTGTACAGATTCGAAAGGGTCCGGGAAATAAGTATGCATCAACAGGATCTTTGAAAAAGGGTGACAAGGTTACTTGTACAAAACTTCGTCATGATGCTAGTGGTAATACATGGCTTCAGCACAAGTCTGGATGGTCTTGTGGTCTATATCAAGGTACAAGATACATCAGTGATGTAGAGATTCAGACCGGATGGGTTAAGAAGAACGGCAAGTGGTATTACTACGATGAAAATGGCAACATGGTGAAGAACAAGTGGGAACTTTACAAAGGCGGTTGGTACTACCTTGGTGCTGATGGTGCTATGCTTACCGGATGGCAAACCATAAATGGTTGCAAGTACTATCTATATCCTGATGGACACATGGCAAATATCGAGTGGATTGATGGGTTGTTCTTAGATGCGAACGGTAAGCAAACTTACAAGCAGAAGGGGTATTGGAAATCAGATTCTAAAGGTAAGTGGTTTACTACTGCCGAAGGATGGTATCCATCAAGTCGAACAGTTCGAATCAATAAAGTTGATTATGAGTTTGACAAGGATGGTTATGTTATAGTTAAATAAGTTGTTCCTAGGGTGGTGCGCAGACTTGCTCACCACCCTTTCTATGTGTTCATAGAAACCCAACCTTGTATAATCTTATAAGAAGTAATGGAGGTGGTAGTATATGCCCGACCCTACAATTTGGCCAAATTTAGATAAAACTTATACAGAATCCGACCTTCAAAACTTAACATACACAGATGCAGATGGAAATGAGGTTCCTTATCCTATTGCAGGTGCAGGTTCCGGTTGGGTTCAGACCGAGGATGGTACAATTGAAGATCAAATTGCATATGATAAAGATCAAGTAACCGGATTTACAAATCCAAATCTTCATAGACGGATTGATCCACATGAACCCAAGCACGAGGATAATCCACTGAATCAAGAACTTGCACCAAGAGAATATAGATTAGAAATCAAAGGAACTAATTCTTATAGAACTACAACGATTACAGTACATGATGAAGAATCTACAACTTCCGAGATTCCGTAGAGGGGGTAGACATGCAGAATATTTCAGAAATTGCAAAGAAATTAGATATAAAGCAGAATGTATCTATTCAAGTTCTTGATAGATTGACAGGGGATGTAGTTCAAGAAGTAAGTGGACATAACGCTGCTACTAACTCACTTCTGTATGGTGTTGCACATCATCTTATTGGTGATTTTATGCCAAATGAACGGCATGGACTTAATCCAGGTTACTCCATGCTTTCTAACTATGTTCCGAGATATATTTCACTTGGAACAATGGGTCTTCTAAATCAGGAACAAGATGCAGAAGGACTTCCTGCTGGAATTGGGGATGAAATTCCAAGCTCTACAGATCCTGAGTATCAAAGACTTCTTGAAGAAATGAATGCAGCCAAGGATGCATTAGATGATGCTGAAGCAGCACTTAAAGATGAATGCCCATACTATCCTGCAACTACAGCTTGTGAATCTTGTCAAGTATGTTCAAACCGAATTGCTGGTAAGAAGCAAGCAAGAGATGATGCTAAAGTTGCGTATGATGAGGCTTACAATGCGTTTGTATCCTACAACGAAGAAGCACGATTTGTTGAGTACATGAAACGTGTTCCGGGTTATGGGGCTGATGGATATCCAAGAGATGATAATAATGGGAGAAAATATCCCGGACTTGGATACGCATTTACATCCTACGATGTTACTTCTTCTTATAGAGCTGCATCTTCTGGTCATAATGCAGACCAAGTAATGTACAAAGGGTTCTTATACGAATGTACTTCAGATACATCTGTTCCTGCAGGACCATTTAATGATTCCAAATGGACTAAGTTACCTGATACTGCTCAACCATCGAATGGTAGAACTATAAACATGGAACTCATTTCTACCACATTTCCTAGAGTTGAGATTTCTTATCGTGACATTGTTCCAGAATACGCATCCGAACAGCCTAAAGTAATTGATGTAGTTTATAGTGCTATGATTAGCACTGGAGCATTAAAACAATTTCGTGAAGAAGGTAAAGATTATGTGTTCATTACAGAAGCAGGTCTATGGTCGAAAAAGACTTGGCAACTTGGTAGTGAAAATGGACTTCTTGCAGGATATAGAATCGGTCCTCCAAATGAATCTAACTGGGATATGACTGTTCCAGAAAACAGGAAGATCCTCAAAGAGAACATACTAAAAGTTGGAACAAATCAAGTTGTACAAGTTGTATGGAAGATACAGATAGGAAGCATCAACGAATTCCTAAAAGGTTCCATTGAACCTGTTCCAGAGCCTCCTGCATATCATGATTTCTATCTTACAACAGGAGCAACAAGTTCTGGAGCTTTAAATAAAATATTCTTGGAGAAACTTCCTTCTCGTAGTCGTTCTGTTTATTTTGAACAGGCAGATGAGAAAAGAGGTTATCTTGTTGACCCTACTGTATTTAGTACGGAAGAGAATCTGTATCTTGATTTTGTTACAAATGAAGATGACACAGAAACAATATTTTGGTGGACTGCTGAAGGTGAAGTAAACTATAGCACAAGAACTACAGATCCGTTCTATAATCTTACAATGATTACACAGGATATGACTAAATGGCATTTTAATGGAGTTGATTACACATATCTTCCAAATGAATATGCTGATGACTTCGCAGAATTATTACCATCTTCAGGATACTATACTCCTAAGCTCAGACGCATCGTTCAATTATACAATCCGGAAACTGGATATTACTCTGGGTACTACATAGGTGGAGACTTCACCAATACTACTGATTACATTGATGCTTCAGAAATTAAGCAATATCCAACATCTACAATTCCTACATCAATGGACGAATATCCTATATACGCAGTAAGTGGGGATTGGGAGCACTCAGGAACTACAACATTATCAGATCAGATATTCTACACTTGTGAGGCAACTCCAATCGGATTCTTAGATGATGAAAATATCCATACGGTCATGAATGCATTTTACACTTGTTTATCTCCGCAAGATAATCCAAATGAATTGTTTGTAGATTTATTGGATTGGGATTATTCTAGAGTAACTAATATGGATTACTTATTTGCATCTAGAGAATCTACTGAACTTACTAGACGTAATGCTGATCCTGCATATCATGTACATACTACATGGCAGTTATTTGGAATAGATTCCGCAGTAAATGTAACATCTACCAAAGGGATGTTCCAAGGTAGTGTAGATTCTTTTGATGGAATCTTCAATGGAAGCGTATACGAAATCCCAGAGGGTCATTCCGCATTCATGGATGTACTGGCAAACGTAACAGACGCATCATATATGTTTTCCGAATTTAATGGTGAATTCTCTAATATATATGGATCTGATCCAGTGGAATTACCAAATGTTGAAAATGTAAGTCATATGTTTGATGGTGCTAACCCTGGTATATATACTCATTCGGGATATTATTTGGTGAATGGTGCGAAGTTCATTTTTGGATCTTCTACTCATGAATCAGCATATCCTATAGATGCAACATATATGCTTGCAAACATTGATGCAGATAGTATCAATTCCGGATGGTTTACATTCAATCGTGAAGTAGATGCATCTTACATGTTCTATCATTCTACTATAGCTTATGTACAGCTATATGATTACGAATATGATTTTGCTAAATACGCAGTTAGTATGTCACATATGTTTGATGGTGCAGATATAAATGCTGGATCGAGTCCTGGAACACTTTATGCTAATTCCAATGGTGGATTTCCATATCTTACAGATACATCCTACATGTTTAGTAGTATAACTGGATATGATGGTTCTTCCATTTTCATAAACTTCTATGCAGATGACTATGATTGTACGCCCAATCTTGAAAATATGGAGGGCATGTTCTATCAAACTGACAAATTATCTCAATTGGATTATGAATCTGCATATGGTTTTTACACGTTTGCGTTGACAAATGGTTATGTTCCACACGCATATACAGGTTATGCGATAAACTGGGATGTAAGTAGTGTAACCAATTTTTCTTATGCGTTTTATCAGTTACCATCAGCTAGTGCTGCATTGATGAACCTTGATTGTTCTGGTGGTGTAAACTTCAGCCACATGCTTGAGGGTGTTCTAGGTAAACAGAGTGTATATGTACGAGATGATTATGATACTCATACAGATACACATAGTATATCAGCATATGGGTCTGGAGGTGCATATTCATTATCTGCATGGGTCAGTCCAACATCTGAATATGAGACTGGATATTTCTCCTCTATGAAAGTAAGTTCATCTGCACAAGATATGAATAGCATGTTTGCAGATGCTAGAGGTATTTGTTTACCATTAGATCTTTCTGAATGGGATGTACGGAATGTGACAGATGTAGAACACATGTTTCACGGATTTACATCTAAACCTATTTACTACCATTATTCACGCTATGAAGATGATGATATACATCCAGCATATTCAGAGGATGTTTATGTAGGAGACACTGGATATTATGCAGTTCCATTAAATGTAGAACATCCTGATAACTTCTATATTAAATTGCCAACATTTAATTTCAGCAATTTAACATATTATTCACATGCAATGGATCTATGTAGCGTACCTAAAGTGGTGCTGAATAACATACATGTTGACAGTGTATCTACATTGAATAAGATAAAAGCATTCTTTGCAGATAATCATATATACTACTTTGAAGCTAAAAACTGGACATTTGATCCATCTATAACAGATTTATCTAATTTCTTCACACGTTGGCGTAAGTTATGTGCAATAGATTTATCTGGATGGGATGTATCACACATAACTAACTTCCGGCAAATGTTTAGTAGATTAGAAGCTCTAGAACCTGATGAGGCTAGTCCATCTCCTGGTATCATTGATTACTCATCATTGGATGATTGGGATATTTCTAGTGGTGTAGACTTCTATGAGATGTGCGGATCCGTGCTACATTGTTCAGATCCGGATGCTACTGAGGATGATGTGGACTATTATGGTAATGGCTATCCTGTACCTTGCTGTTGGTTCAACGAAAAACCTTGTGAGAACACCTATAGATTCCCAAATTGGAATGGTACTTGGGATAGGACTGGATTATCTCAGTATGAATCTGGGGAGTTTGATTACCCATATTACGCATTTAATCCATATGGTAAAGGTATTGCTGAACCGAAAGCTGGTTCTGGATTTGGAACATTTACACCTGCTACACCTTCTGGATTCGTCACATTAAGTTCCAGTGGTATCAATCAATTAAGATCTGCGTCTAGTAGTGCTTATAGGTTCTTACCACTTGAAACAGGTTATGATACAGCTGTACTGGAGTATCACTTACCTGAAAATAGTGAGTCTTACTACTACGAAGAGCCCCAGTCCATTGGTGAAACTGCTGAAGAATTCAGAATGCATGCTCAATCATTAGATACAACTGACCCTACTACTTACGTGTACTATGACGATGGGCTTTATTATTGTGATACACCGTTGCAATTTACTAACTTGCAGAATTTCAAGGACATACTTGCAGCAATAAATGGTACAGAAACTATTTCATTCCGAAATTGGGATGCGTATAATCTCACATCATTAGAGAATCTGTTTGCTGATAACCCATGTAAATACCTGGGTATTGATATGGAGAGTACTCAGAACATAACAAATCTATCCAATACCTTTGCGAGTATGGACCACATACATTGCATATACGGTATCAGGGAATGGGATACAGCAAATGTAACTACCATGAGTGGAATATTCCAATATGATTACACAGGATATTTCTATGGTGATGATTTATCCAACTTGAAACTAGATTCACTTGTAAATTTGAACTATGCATTTGAGGGTTCGGATATACCTATTCCTGAACATCTAGATACTTCAAATGTTATGTACATGAATAGTACATTCAAAGAATACAAGGGGTCACAAGCGGAGCTACATTGGGATACATCTAATGTAACAACTATGGAGAGTATGTTTGAAGATTGTGATACTTATGTAGATATATCTTATCTTGATACCTCCAGTGTCACCACTATGGAGAACATGTTCCGTGGTGCAGTTGTATATGGGGATGTATCATCTTGGGATGTAAGTCATGTTACGAATATGTCCCATATGTTTGAATCCACTAAAGAGTTCTATAATGATTTACACACTTCATCCTGGAATACAAGTAGTGTTACAGATATGTCGTACATGTTTGCAACTAGCTCGCAATCACTGGCTGATTTATTATTACAGGTTCATGGATTAGAAAACTGGGATGTAAGTAGAGTAACCAATTTTGAATTCATGTTCAGTTATGGATATACTGGTGAACATCGTAAAGTCCCATCAGGAATTTTTAGTAACTGGAGCATAAATTCTATAGAATCTGTTTCTGGAATGTTCGAAGGTTGTGATCTACATAATTACTCTAGCACTGATTTTGATGGATGGATTAATGATAACGGTTACTTCACATGTGATTCAATGTTCAAAAACGCAATTCTTCCTAGTACATATTCGCAAGAATATGATGGATACATATTTGACATGAGTTCTTGGAACATTGGAGAATCTACTGACCTATCAAGTATGTTTGAAAGTGCTTCATTCGGATCAGTAAGTGATCACTCTGTGCTGATACTACCTGATAGTCATGGAATGAGTTTAAGTCATGGCGAAGGATGTTACACAGATTTCTTCCAAAACTCAGATATAAATAAACTTGTATGGAACAACATGACCATACGTTTTGGAGACCATACAAGTTTATCTGAAATATTCGGATTTACTGGTTCAGATATTATAAATGATAGTCCGAAGTTCCAAACAATTATTGCACGTAATTGGTATATTGATGATGCATCATTGTCCAATATGTTTAGTAATTTACATTATCTCATAAATGTAGATTTATCTTCTTGGGATGTGCATGATGTTACAGATTTTTCTGAAATGTTCTACAAACCTAATGATGTAGAGAATTATTCAGGTCATGATCGTCCGATGCCAGGTGTACTAGACTTCTCATCATTAGATCATTGGATATTTATTAATTATTCTTCTGACTTTACTAGAATGTGTGCATCTAACTTAGATGATGTTGGTAATGAAACATACCATGCATTTGAGCAAGGTTACAGATTTCCAAATTGGAGTGGAGGTACTTGGGATACAACAGGTTTGCAAGTAGTCCATATTGATCAAGCAAATTATCCTTATTATTATGATCAGGCAGGGGAAGAATACGATGCATATTGCTTCGGAACAAATGGAACACGTACTGATTCTATAGGTGGTCAGAATGTAACTACACCTATACTTGTAAACAAACCACCGAGAACTTCAACTTTCGGTACATTTGTACCTACATCAACAAGTTGGACATACAATTGGGATTTTACATCTAGTCTTGTTGATACTGAACAGTCTGCAAACTTGACATTTGCAGATAACACTACAACACCTGCTACAGGTGAGTGGGTGCAAGGTACAGGTATTCGTATACAGGATGCTGATGGCAAAAACATATGTGTACCTGCAACCTTGTTCGTTCCCGGTACAGTAGTAGAATTTGATGTAACTGATTGCACAATGTATCACCGTGATTGGGCAGATTCTTGGATCATTGGAAATCTTATAGGTGATGCTAGTCAGTACATTGGGTTCATAACTGCCGATGAAGATTACGGGCAATGGGGATTTAGTGCAGATTGGTATACATTTAACCCAACGGTAGAACACGCAGGATTTGTTAGTTTAGGTGTAGAAGGTTTAACTTATTTTGCAAATTCTACATTCAAGATTGAATCTGATGAAGGTGCTAATGGTAAACTTGTGCTAAAATTCTATAAAGACAACACACTATTAGCAACTACACCGGAGTTGAACCATAACAATACTGATTTCTTACCTAAAAACAATACAAATTGGGAGTTCTTCCTTACTGTATCCAATATGGAAGATGTAACAATTACAGGTCTTAGAATCCGAAATGGATCACAATCATAAATAGAAGGGAGTAATGAATATGGAAAGCATAGTATTTACACCAGCATCACTTATTGATCTTCTTTCAAAAATAGAAGAACTTCAAGACCTTGATGTAGGGATTTCAGAAACAATAGATGGTCAAATTCAGTTGAATATTGGTTCATCCTTATATATAATAGATACCGATAATTCAACAGATGTATCCGTAGACGATCAAGTTGTTGAAAAGGTTGAGGATACGAATCTTGAAGCCTATGAAAACCTTGATGAATCTATTGATGTTGTAGTTCCAGGTGAGGGTGACGAACCTGTTGAATCTGGAATTATAAAGGAACTTGCTAAGACATTACTTGTTGGTGGTCTTGTTAGACTTTCAGCAGGTGTTGCTAAGAAAATGCTTTAGAACATAGTGTGTTCGAAAGGAGATAATAATGAAGAAAAGTTCGGTAAAAGCGGCTGATCTGAATAATCCGGTAATTATAGGTACATTTGAAGGTGAATGTGCAGATTCTAATATCACGAATAAGAATGGTCTCGATATTACTCGTGAAGTTTGGGAAAATGTATTTGCTTCAGAAGAATATGCAGAAGGAATTGAAAATGGTTGGTTTATTGGGTTCTGTGGACATCCTGAAGATCCTAATTGTATGGACTTCCGTAATGCTTGTATCGTAATGACAGAAGGGCATATTGATGACAATGGTAAAATCTATGGGAAATTCAATCTTGTTGACACACCTGTAGGACAAGTTGTAAAGAAATTCATTGATGCCGGAGTGAAATTTGGTATCTCTGTAAGAGGTGCAGGTGATATTTACAATAACTCTGTAGATCCTGATACATTTGTATTCCGTGGATTTGACATTGTGGCATTTCCAGCATATCCGGAATCTGTACCAGAATTTACTGCTATTGCAGCTTCCACTGACGCGGATAAGCAAGCTAAATACAAAGCAGTATGTGCGGCAGTTCGTACAAATCTGCAATCTATCACTTCTTCGGAAGCACTTGATGTCATTCAAGCTCAATTTGCAGAGCAGTCTGATGAATACAAGATGATTGATGCTAAGAAGAAAGAACTTGAAAATTGTAAGGTACAATCATCTGAAGATACATCTGATGAATCTGAAGATATTGATATTCAAGAGCAGAGAATTGAAGGGATCACACAATTATATCTTTCTACACGTAATGAACTGGCTGATTCACGGGATAGATTTAATAAACTTAGTGAATCTAGTCATAAGGAGATTTCTGAACTTAGAAAAATAAATGCATCACTTAATGATGAAGTTTCTATGCTGAACAATCATATTGCTATTATGGAGTCTTCTGCAAGTAGAAAGATTAAAACACTTGAAAGAATTACTGCGTCTCAAATGAAATCTATTAAATCTGATCTTGATGAATCCAAGAAAAGATGCAAGATAATGCAGTCAACTAACACGAAATTGAAAGATGAAAAAATTAAGTTGGACAAGAAAATGAGTAATTTAGTTACTGCAAATGAACAACTTTCTAAAGAAAATAAATCACTTTCAACGTCCAACCTTATATATAAGCAGAGGATTGAAGCCACCGCTAATGACATTGATGAAAAAGATTCTGTCATTTCTGATCTTCGTTCTGAGTTACGTGAAACCGTCACAGCAGCTACAGAGTCGGAGAGTAGGACATCTAACCTGGATGCAAAGATTAAGAAACTTCAACAAGAGGTGTCGGCGGCAACTAAACTGATACAAGAATATCAGGATGCGTATGCTAATTTATACGCAAACGCAATTGGCGTCCACCTCGAAGATGTGCGTGTGACTTCGGCTACATCTGTCAGAGAATTACAATCTATTATTGGTTCAACTAATGTAGGTTCCCAACAATCCGTAAGTCAAGATGATGATTTCATTGATGTTGGAGATTTTTCTGATAATGATGATGATGACCTTGTTACATTGTAAGAATCGAGAAAAATTATAAAATATTAAGTTAAAGGAGATAATAGTATTATGGCTATTAAGAAGACTATTCATAAGGCTACTCCTGCAACTCGTAAGATTGTTGCATCTCGTGGAGTAGCACAGGCTCGTCCTACTTTTGGAACTCGTCCGGCTATGCGTCGTCCGATTACTGCAAAGACAAATATCACAGCAGCCGTACAGAACCGTAAGGCATCTGTATCCAATGCAAAACTTGCAGGTCTTACACCTGAACAGAGACAGTTCGCTCGTCAGCTTCAGACCAATATGCGTAGAGGTGCTTCTGCCGTAACAGCAGCAACTAACACAACAAACATCATGGCTCGTCCGGACTTCCTGGAACTGCTTCCGATGTTCGTTCAGAAGCTTCTTATTCTTGATGTTTATGGTTCTGTAGCAATGCGGTCTCGTCAGCAACTTGTTCCTTACTTCAAGTTTATTGCTGAGAATACAAAGGGTGAGACAAAGGCTGGTGATGTTCTGTCTAGTCCGTTTGTAAACCGTCAGGGTATCGATCCTAACTTCACAGGCCGTGTTGTTAAGAATGAGCTGATGGCAGATGGTACTGAAATTACAGATAACCTTGCAGTAGCTTATACACCTGTTCTTCCGAACACTGTAACTCTGAAGTACAACGCAGCTGGTAATGTTACTGATTATGTTGATGATGGTAATGGTAACATTGTTGATGCAGGAACAAAGACTGCTATCGGATATATTGATTACTCTACAGGTCTTGTAAGCATCACTTCTGGTCAGTTTACACCTGCCGCAGGTAATGATGTAAAGGTTACCTATCAGTATGATAACGAGAACGTAGGTCCGAGAACACCTGGTAATGGTGGTTATGGTTATGAGTATGGTGCTCAGATGGCTAAGGGTTACCTTGAGCTGGATGAGTTCAATCTTGTAGCAGAAGCACATGAGATTGCTTGCTACTGGTCAATTTATGCGGCATTCGCAGCTCAGCAAGAGTATGGTTCCAATATTGCTGATGTAGCAAAGGAAGCTGCTATTGGTGAACTGACTGCTGAAATCAATACGGCAGGTTTTGCAGAGCTTGCAAGAGTAGCATCTTACAAGCCTCAGTTCAACTGGGATGCATCTCCAGTACTGACTGGTGCAGCATATCCTTCTGATTATCTCAATATGTTCAAACTGAAGCTGACACAGGCAGCTGCATCTGTATATCAGGCAACACGTCTTAGCCAGCCGAACCGTCTGATTGTTGGTACGAATGTAAATTCCTACATCAGCATGATTAATGGCTTTAAGGCAGATGCTACTACAGATAATGTTGGTCCGTTCAAGTCCGGTACTCTGGATCAGTTTGAAGTATATTGCGATCCGAACTACAATCCGGATACTTGGGTAATGTGCTGCAAGAGCAATGACATTCGTCGTAACTCTGCTCTGTATGGTGAGTACATGCCGATTGTTTCTACAGATGCAATTGGTCTGGCAAATGCTTCCGTACAGCAGGGAACTGCAACGATGTATGCTATGAAGGTAACTGTACCTGAGACCGTAGTTTCTGGTAAGATCCTTGGTGTATTCTAAGAATCACCAAACAATATAAGACGAAAAACTCTCACCCTCGTCTAAATATACAAATAAAAAATAACCACTCATATATCATTTGAGTGGTTATTTTTGTGTATAAATTTTGCTATTTTTATACAGTAAATTCAAGTTACATCAGTTAAGTGCATAAGTTTTACCCCTACAGTAAACTTTGTAGGTTACGAAGTCATCATATACATGCTTTTCAACTTTTTCAATATCTTTCAGTTTTACAGATTTGCATTTCGGTTTACTCTGAATGAATGAAAGTACTTTTGCTTTTGCACTATCAGGGAATGTATAGATATTCCGTACTGCGGATGCATATTTCTCATATCTGCGTTTAGTTCTTTCCGCAATCTTATCTTTAAGTTCCGCATATTCTTCTTCTGTAACATAGTATGGGTGTCTGTACTTACCGATGGTGATGAAACTAAGTTCATAAATTGTTGTAAGTTCCTTTGTCCAGACAATATCCATATTGTAGATATTTTTCTTTTCTTTTCCGATCAGTTTTCGTTCTGCAACTCTAATGTAAATTTTATCTACATTAGAATCAAAATCAGGCTCTTCATCCATATAAATTCTGATAAAACTATCATCTTTAACAAGATCAACACGACTTGTTCCATCAGATCCTGAAAAACTATTCGGAGTGATTACATATTCATTTTCGATATATTCTGTTACCTTATCTGTAAAAATCTTACACAGTTCTTTCTTCGTCATAATATTTGCACCCCTTTCAACTTGCCTGCTCTATGGATCTTGCATTTGCTACATCCTTACCATCCCGGATCCCTCGTTCATAGATTCCAGAATCACCACCAATGGTTACTTTTGATCTTTTTGTCTTAAATCCCTGTGACATTTCGTTATAGGAATCAATTACTTCTTTCGGTGTTACAACCATAAGTGCTGTACACTGTTTTGCAAGAACTTCTCTGATTCCTTCACAGAACCCAATGAGATAGGTGTTCATCACATATTTTGTGTACTTTCCGGATCTCTTTGCTACATAGTATTCATGTCTTGCAAGTTTGATACCGGTATTGAACAGGAACGTAAATACTTCCTTTGCAATCCTAGCGTCATGCTCATATCCATAGAATACTACATAATTTTTTGTTATTTTAGTGAAGATGCCACGTTCTTCCCTGTGGTATACCTTACAGCAGAAGTTTTCTGCGACAATGTTTGCCAGTTTTGCTTTCCACTTCGACGGTCCAGATCCATCTACCATGCATGATTCCTCTATGATTTCTACTCCGGCATCATGGTCAAGGTCTGTGAGTTCGATATGATACTTAGCCATCAACTCTTGTGCTTTCAGAGCAGCGGCTAATGCTTCATGTTCATTAGGATTATTATTTGCCAAGTCAAGCAGGTTGCTAATCTTTTCAATCATCTTATCCATATTCTCTGTACACATGTTTGAACCCTCCTTTTGGATACTTGATATTTGTTCCTTACAAGTATAAGTATATACTAATATAGATAAAAAGTCAATACCAAAAATGAAAATATTTTTACAAAATTCTTTCACGGATAATCTGCAACTGCTCTTCAGTAAGTATGTCTTCTATATCAGATATGCTTACCATATTACGTCCGGCGATTATCTTATATCCATTTTTCTGAGTAGGACGCTCTTTTAAATGCCCACGGTTATATAGTGTCTGGAAATATCCGTAGGCTTCTTTCCATTCTTTTGAATGCTTGATCTCATCTACAGTGCGTTCAGCTTCTATAAGTTTAGGTGCAATTCCTGTAATGTAGTCATAGTGTTTTTCGAATGTCGTCTTGTTTATCCGCATCATTTACCACCTCATTTTCTGAATGTGCATGTAGATTGCTGTTTTTAGTTTCAGATTTTATATCATCCCGGATCAGACCCTTTATATATCCCTGTTTATTATCAACTTTATCTAGTTTTTGTAGTATATCTGCATCTGTCCCTTTATTCAGTTTTAGTAGGATCTGCTTCGTATGCTCCTTGTCATATTTTCTAATAGCTTTCTTTAATGCTTCTGATGTTGCCAAATTATAATCCTCCTTATTATTTTATTATTAATCAAACAACGTATACCAAATAACAAGCAATATAAATGAAATCCATATTGGAGATAGTACCCACCACCATGACCAATCAATTAATCCACACAGTTTAAGGACGATAAATATGGTAGTAAGAACTTCAATCAAACCCATTCCACGCTTTTTCCCCATTATTCTTTACCTCCATGACTCCCTTCTTTTATCCTAGTATATCTAAACACCATAACAATTCATAAATTGCTAGTCTGAGTGAATCACGCTTGATTTTAATAAGTGGTGGCTCAACATACTTTTGCAAAGTTGGATCATCTTCTTTAGCTATGTCATATAGTTCAGCAAGTTTTTCCTTAATTTGTGCTTCACTTTTCATTTCAGTTATCCCCTCTCATTTTTCGCTAAGACATATAAATTTTAAAGAATCTTATTATTGGTTAGAATGCTACAGAAACTTCTTTTCGAATTCCTGTCCAAGCAATCTGACTACCAAAAGCAGTAATCATATTTCTTTCACCGTTACGAGCATCCTGCTCATTTTCGTATCTGTATTCAGCCTTGTCACCATCAAACCAAACAACTGTAAGTGTAAACATATTAGAACCATCCTTTTGGATACTTGATTTGTTCTTTACATTTATAAGTATATATCATATAAGTATATATGTCAACAACTATTTTGAAAAATTCTGTAAATTGTTGAAAATTTTCCATCCGAATGGTAGAATACTATTATTATAACGATTTGGGGGTGTTACATTTGAGTAGATTATATTCAGAGGAAGTTATTAGTAAACTTCTTAACGAATGTGTTTCGACTTGGGAAGTGAAAGACAAACTTGAGAAATTATCCGATGATGAATGTGCTATATTGGATACATTTGAATTATCAGAAGGTGATACGATTGTCATTATGTTTCCAGATAAGGATGGTTATGCTGAAGGTGTCAGTAGTGTAATTCGATACTTGGATGCTATATACCCGGATGTTCCGAAAATAGGTATACTTTCAGATATGGATATCCTTGTGCAACAGGCTGATGACGCATTAAAAATGCTTGATGGGATGAAAGCAAAAATATCTATTTTGAAAGATACACCGGCAGAAAAGAAGATTATCATATGAAAGTATTAATTCATGCATGTAACCAAAGACTTTGGTACGTTCATCAATTTCTAGTACCATCTTTAAAGGCACAGGGAGTTGATAATATTGATATTTTTCTTGATTCTAACCATTTGGGATGTGTATATGCATGTATGAAAGCATTTAGTATGTGTGAAGGATCTGGACATACATGGCATTTACAAGATGATGTTGTAATTGCAGATAATTTTAAAGAACTTGCAGAATCTTACGATTGGTTCAATGGCATTGTCTGTGGAATCTGTACACGATACGATGATGGTAAGAAAGAGAATTTCAACAATCCTGCAACGGAAAGAAATCAAATGTGGTTATCATTTCCATGTATAAGGATTCCAGACCAACTTGCAAGTGGGTGTGCATTTAATTTTTATCATTCAAAGTCTGGTGTGTATGATAAATGGAAAAGGACAAATCGTGGGGATGATATGGTATTTAGAACATACTTGAAAAAGTGTGTACCTGATGCACCTTATATAAATGCAAAGCCTAATTTGGTAGATCATGTTGATTATCTTCTTGGTTGGTCCACTTCTTCTGAGAAAGCACCAAGAAAACTTCCATCAAGAGCAAAGTTTTTTGATCAATCTATAGCGGATAAATTATCTATAAAATTGCCAAATATGGTTCAACCTTATATATAATTGTAGGTAATTGGACGAGGGTGAGAGCTTATACAATTACATTACATAGAAATTCACTTTGTGTGAATGAAAGGAGATATCATGGCAGCAGTAACAGTTAAGATTATTTACACTGGTCCAATTGTAGACGAGATCCGCAATGGTGCTGAGATTGCACGTTACTTCCTTCCGAATAACTCTTATGTAGATACTCCTGTATTTACAGAGGGTTACAAGAATGAAGGTTCTGTAGGTGATGGAAAGTCTTATGGCAAGTCCATCTATGCTACTAATGTTGAAGGATGGGGTTCTGTAGCTGGACTTCTTCCGCAGGCTTCTTTCACTGGCAAGTTTGCTCAGTTTGAGATTGCCAAGCTTGCAGCTTACAAAGCATCTAAGACAGGTGCAGAGAATACTGGTATCACATTTGAGATTGAGGGTTATGAAGAGCAGATCTATTGGACTCAGATGGCTCGCAACATGTGGAAGCAGGGATTCTACATCGAGGTTGGTGACGAGAAGTTTGGTCCGGAACCGGAAGCTGACACTGACACCGATACAGATACTGACACAGATACTGAGTAATCTCAGAAATTATTAGTATAGGAGGTCGGGCATTATGAGAATGGAAGAGATAGTCGACCAGGTAAGTTTTATGCTCGGCTTCCCTACTAATGATAATGTCGAGGAACTGCAAGTAGAAAAAGCTGTAATGATTGCATTCAGGGAACTGAAGCGATACATGAAAACGCCTGTGGAAAAGACAGTGCCGTTTAGCACACGAATAGATTTACTTTCTGTAGGAATACATACAACTAATGTACTGTATGTACAAGCTGCAGTTCCAAGGATTGGGTTAACAATGAGTACTATTGATAGTGGGAATGTATTCCAAGTGGCAGCGGCTGTAAACACTTACAGTCAAGTCGGAAATACAAGCACTATCAACATTGACCCAATCATGACAGAAATGGCTATGGCACAAGTAAGAAATACACTTAGTACGGATTTCCAATGGAAGTATGATCCGGACAACCAAGTAGTATATTGTGCTCACAGAGATCCACGTCCATCTGTAGTAACTATTCGATATGTACCTGATTATCAGGATGTATCCGAAATAAAGAATGAGACTTGGATAAATTATCTTATCCGTATGAGCGAAGCCAATATGAAAAAGGCAATTGGTCGTTCAAGGTCAAAATATAAAGTAGATGGTTCAAATGTATCACTTGATGGTGAAGCATTACTTGCAGAAGCAAATGCTGAACTTGAATCGATACATGAAGAGTTGGAAGCAAGAAAAAACAAATTCGTAGTATTAAATTAATTTTATGAAAAGGAGATACAACCTATGCTTAAGAATCGTAGAATTATGGCTGATGAAGAGATTGAAGTAGCACCGGAGGCATCTGAACTGCTGTTTGAAGCCCAGGATGTAGCAGAACTTGTAGCAGAGGTTACTGGTGAAACTGTAGAAGTTACTGCTGAAGGTGACGATGTAACATTCGTAGTAGGCGAAGGTGAGACTGTAGAAGAGTACACTGTATCCGCTGAAGGTGATGAAGAAATCCTGGAATCTTCTCGTAGAGCATTCCGTGGTAAGAAAGCTGTTTCTGCATCTCGCAGACCTATGGGTGCTCGCAGACCTATGGCTCGTCCTGTTTCCGCATCTCGTCGTCCTATGCCGGCTCGTCGTCCTGTTTCCGCATCACGTAAGTCTGTGGCTACAAAACCTGTAAAGGCTTCTAAGTCTATTCGTGTAGTTCCGAAGTCTAAGAAAACACAGTAATCAATCATTTAGATTGGATAATTGGTAGAGGATGGGACCTTTGGGTGAATAGATTTCATCCGGAGGTCTTTTCCATTGTAAGTTGAAAGGAAATTTTGCCATGTATAGACAGTATGAAGATCCATATAAATTGGAAAAAGAATTAGAAGATTGGTTGAAACAACATCCTGATGAATCCACTTGGGATGAATTTGATCATGAAACTTATCAGAATTTGAAAGAACGGATTAATTTTGCATGGCAGGATGATGAATACGAATCCAACTACATGCGGGAGAATTATCCTGAAGACTATATTTATGATTCAGAATCTACTGATGGTAAAGAATCTGTAGAAGCTGGATTAGTTTCTACTATTTTAAATACAGGTGCTAAGTTGTTTGATACATTTCTTAAATCCCTCAATAAGACTTTTGACAAGGTTCTTACAGAGGATACTGTTGAGAAGATACGTACTAATGGAAAAGATGGCAAAGAAGTTAAGTTTGATAGCGGTTGGGATTATATGGAAGTATTAACAGCCGGAGATTATACTGAAGATCAAAAGAAAAAAGGTAACTACCCATATATATTTGGTATAAAACTTGTAGGATGTTCTGATGATTACGCAATCATTGATTGTGCATTGAGAAGAAAAGAAGATGATAACTCAAAGGCAGTTGTTGATAAGGCTGTAAAGTTAAGTTTGAGTGAAGATATAGATGTTTCTGAATTAACAAATGAAGAGTTTGCGAAGTTAGTTAAAAAAACTGTTAATGATACCATAGATGATGAGATGGTGAAGCTGTTTGAGAAATTAGGTGTTGATGAAACTGTGGAAGATACACAACCTATACAGTTGTCTACTAATATAAAAGTTACATTACAAAAAGTAGTAGCAAATGATATGATGGATATTCAGTTGGTTGCTATAGATTCACCTTGTAATGTTACAGATACCACTGAGTTAGTATCCAATATAGTAGAAAATCCGGATTTTGTAGATTCTCTTCCAGAGAATGAACCTGCATCATATTCTGTAGAAATGGATGGGGATAACTATGACATAGTTCCCTGTGATTACTTTGAAGTCAGTATGGATACATGTATAGATGACATTCTCCGTACATTATACAACTTGTCATTAGATTGCCTGTGGGCATCTTGGAATGTAACTGGTCCTAATTACACAAGTATAAAGACGATTGCAGATTCTTATATGTGGATGTCTAATGGTCTTATTGATCAACTATCTGTCGAACATTATAAGTTATTCGGATATGCACCACATCCAATGAAACTTGCAGATGCTGTTGATAGAGATAATGTAGAATCTGTACTTGATGTACTTAGGGAAGATATTGCAACCATCATATGTACTATTGATTTGTATTATTGCAACTTTGATGGCACAATTCAGCAATGCTTATTGGCAGCTAAGGATTCATTTGAAACAGAACTTGCATATACACTTGCAAGATTTGAATAAAATATCAGTAAGACCCTTGGAATACTCTAAGGGTCTTATTTTTATGCTTGACAAATACGAAATTATAGTATAACATATAATTAGAAAGGTGGTGGGATAATGGAGAATCTTATTCCTGTGAAGGAACTACGAAAACTTACTGGATTATCACAGACAAAGTTCGCAGCAAAATACTATCTTGGAGTACAACAATTACAGAATTGGGAACAAGGTAGACAGAGAACACCGGATAGTTATCTATATCTGCTGAATAGATTAGTGAAGATAGATTTTGATTTGGAGATATGATTATGAAATTATACATACATAGTGCTATAGAAACTGACAGATTCACAACATTTGAATTACATGATGTAGATGTTATTCTTGCGTCTAAACGATTTATTTCTGATGTAGAGAGTAAACGCAAATTTAGTGATGAGTTATTTGCATTTATTGATGAAGCCTATGATGAACTTGGTGGGTTTAGATCATTTAAGGATATGGATAGATTTATCAATGATTCTTATCTATGGTATATTACTTATGATGGTCCACAACCTAGTTCTGATTCCGATCTTGACATAGATCGAGTATATGTTGTATCAGTTTATCGTAAAAATCATGGTATGAAACTTGTAGGTATAGCTAGACGAAAAGTTGCATCTGATACATCTTCTAGAGAAGAAAATATTACCGTTAGAACAAAAGCTAATTCTGCATTGATTCAGCACATAAAATTTATGAATAGAATCGGATGGGCTGAAATTAGTGGTAAATTAGAAACTTATTTTAATAAAGCACTTGGAAATCATGCTATCATCCTTCCAGAAGAACTTATAAAACACAACGTATTTCCTAACATGGAAGTTGATACAGATGAATTCCATTATCTTAGACCGTTGCGTAAAGGTGGTCAAATAATTAGAAAGGTTGCATATGGACACATAGATTGGGATAAATATGAATAGCATATTTATATTTTGTGGAGGACAGATGCTTGACTACTTAAAACTTTGTATGAAAACATGGAAGTTTGATTACACTGTTCTGACTTATAAGAATCTTGATGAGTATATCATAATGTCAGGACTATGTTATATAATATTTTAATGGAGATACTATGATTTACATTATTATGGCAGGTGGTAAGTATGAACATTGGGAATTGCCAAGGCAGTTGGTTAGGATCAATGGTGAAACCCTTATACAGCGGACCGCAAGATTATTAGAAAAATCCGGTATTCCGCATGAGGATATTTATGTATCAACAAATGTCGAATCTATAAAGGTACATTGTCATGATATAGATGTAAATTATCTATGGATGAATAACAATAATTGGGTAGTACACCGGCCAGGACATTCTTCCGGGTATTGGTGCGATGCCTTTTACCCAATCGGTGAGCCTGCTTGCTACCTTATGGGGGATGTTGTGTTCTCGCAAAACGCGATCAATATTATCGTGAACACATCTACAGATGATATCGAATTCTTCGCATCTGCTCCACCATTCTCAAAAGAATATATCAAACCTTACGCAGAACCATTTGCTTTCAAAGTTGTAAATACAAATCATTTGAAAAAAGTACAAGAAGAATGTAGGAAACTTGCAGATCAAAAGAAATTCAGAAGAGCACCAATAGCTTGGGAGTTCTGGCAGGTAGTTAAGGGAACACCTATTAACAAGATAGATTACACAAACTATACAGTAATCAATGACTATACTTGTGATATAGATACACAAAAGGATATAGATAAGTTTGCTAAGATTTCAATTGACTAGAATGTCATCTGTGAAAGATTTTTTGTAGAAAATATTTTCATTTTTGGTATTGACTTTCTATAAATATTAGTATATACTTATACTTGTAATGAACAAATATTAAGTATCCAAAAGGAGGTTGTTGTCATGGCAAGTCAGAATAAGAAGAATAAGTGCAAGCGTACATATCTTGACTGTGGTGGTGAGAAAGGTCCAGTATTTCGAATGAAACGGGATATGATGTACCATAAGAAAGAACGTGTTGCTTGGAAGAAGGGGTTTCGTAAATTCGGTATGTTAGATTTTTAAGTTGAAATCGTTATAGGATGTAGAATACCAAAAACATACAAAATATCAATAGTACAAGGAGTACACGAGTATGCAGAAGAAAACAACTACAATCACAACGAAGAAGATTCAGTTATTCCCGGTAGGTGATAAAGAAGAACGGGATAGGGTATATCAGTACCTTCGTGATGGGATCTACAATCAGTATTGTATCTTGAATACTTATATGTCACAGGTTGGATGCCTGTATTATAAGTATGATAAGAATTTCAACGATCCGAACTTCAAGGAAGAGATGAAGATGATCTTCCGGAACACAAATACCGCCATATATGATATGAAACAGGCAAAGGGTTTGGGTATGGCTGGTAACTGTGGTATGAAAGTAAAGCAGGATTTCTCCATAGCATTGAGGAATGGACTTGCAAAGGGTGAGCGGAATCTACCATTTTACAAAAGAGATTTCCCACTTATGGTTCCAAGCAGATTCATTACTATTTATACTGGTGATGATACATACACTACAGATGATGGAACGGAAAAGACAGTAAATGCCTATTTCTTTAAGTTTGTAAACGGAATCCATTTCAAGCTGTATCTTGGTGCAGGTAAGAATAAGAGTCCGGATAAGTTCCTTCCATCACTTTTGGAATCTATTGTAACCGATCCAGAACATTATAAGGTTTGTGGTAGCACGATTCAAATCACGAACAAAGGTAAGATAATTTTAAATCTTTCCGTTAAGATTGAGAAGGATGCAGAAGAATATATACCTGAACATGGTAAGATCATGGGACTTGCTCTTGGATATGATAAATGTCTTGTTGCCGCACTTTCTACAGATGATGATGAACATGAGATTGGTGGATCAATAAAGAATGATCTTGTAGCAAAACGCAAGGACATTCAGATCCACTTTGAGAATCTTCAGAGAGCTTTAAAGTATTCCAATGGTGGGCATGGTCGTGGAAAGAAGTTGGCAAAACTTGAAACACATAAATCTTACGAGAAGAATTATGTGCAGACATATAACCATAATCTTAGTAAAATGGTTGTAGAGTTTGCAAAGGAGAATAAAGTATCAGCTATCGTTGTAGAAGACGTAACGAAGTCTGATCTTGATGATTACCCGGTATTGCTCCGGAATTGGTCTTATTATCAGTTGGTGCAGTTCATTACCTATAAGGCAGAACGTGAGGGTATTGTTGTAACCACAAGTAAGATGGCTGATAAGACAGATAAAAAGACTGATGTTCTTCGGACAGTCCGGAATGTATGTAGTTCATGTGGAGAAGTATTCTGTACAGAAGAAGTCATTCCGAAGGTATTCGAGTGGACACAGGAAGTATCATTCACTTGTCCTCATTGCGGTAAAACGATAAGTCATGCCTATAATAAGGCTAAAAATATGACGGTAATTGGTTGATTTGACAGCCTTATGGTGTTGCATAGCAGATTTTTCTTGCTTATAACGCACTCACCGAGTCTATGTCTAAGTAGATATCAAAGTTATTGATGGAATACAGATAATTACATAGATATCAAGCGGCAGAATTGTTATTATACTAACCGGCTGATTTGACAGCCGTAAAGTGAGGCAGGATGGTCTCAGCATTGTCTGTAACACACTCACTAAGCTCTTGCAATCCTACATGATTCAACTATCATGATTGCATAGGTGTCAAATGTTGAAACTATGGATAGCATAAGCATCAAACCACTGGCCCTGGAGGTGTATGAAAATCAGAAGAATCTGTTAAATTCAAATATAAAATTTAATATACAGGGCCGATTTGACGGCCTTAAGGTGAGGTATGATTGAACATCCAATCTATAACACACTCACCAAGCCTTTGTAAATATGCTCTGTCAAAACTGAATACGTGTGATTTGAGGTTTTGTTGGACTGTGAAATTACACGGGTGTCAAACTTTCTGATAGAACTGTTCCAGCGCATATTCGTTTTGTTGAACTGTGAAATTACACAGGTGTCAAACGTTGGCGGCTCCATTTCCCATGCATATGTTGTTTTGATGAACTGTGAAATTACACGGGTGTCAAACTAAGCGTAATTTGGATAGCGGTTCGGTTTGTTGAACCATGAAGTTACACAGGTGTCAAACGAAGGGGTATTTCAAGTCAATCATTGTGGAGTTTTGGTAGACGATGAAATTACACAGGTGTCGAACAGGTATTTGTCTGAGGATTTTGTTGGACTGTGAAATTACATAGGTGTCAAACTCTGAGCGGCATTTTCGTCTTATTTGCTTATCAGTTTTGTTGGGCTATGAAATTACACTGATGTCAAACTTCCTTGATGGCATCGACAGGAACATCTTGGTTTTGTTAGACTGTGAGTTTACATAGGCATCAAACCTGTGGAAAACGGCTTAGGTAAGATACCGGTTTTGACAGACTGCAAAGTTATATAGGTATCAAACATAGTCAAACTCAATGGTAATACGTTATAGTTTTGATAAACTATGAAATTACACAGGTATCAAATCATGACCACCAACTGCATATTTATCAGAAGTTTTGATTGATGATTAAATTACATAGGTGTCAAATGAGAGGATGATTTAATTGGCTTGGAATAATGTTTTGTTTAGGTATGGAATTACATAGGTATCAAAAAGAAAACAGAGTGTGCTACACTTTATCCAATTTTCGGCAGAATACCACCACTTCTAAGCAAAGCAAAAGTGGTGGATGAATGCAGATTGTTTTTACTGAAACTATTGACAATCAGTAAAATGTATGTTGTAATAGATACATGGAAAATGTCCTAAATCTAAAAGGAAGGAGGAAAACTATGTATCTAACGGTAAAGCAAAAAGTGAAACATCTGTCAAAAGAAGAATACGGCATTTTGAGAGAATTGTGCCACACAGCAAAAAACCTTGCTAATGAAGCAATTTACAATGTCCGTCAGTATTACTTCACAGAAGGAGAATATCTGAAATACGAAAAGAATTATGCATTGCTGAAAGACAGTCCAAATTACAAAATGCTCAACTCTAATATGGCACAGCAGATTTTGAAAGAAGTAGACGGATCGTTCAAAAGTTTTTTCGGACTGCTGAAACTTGCGAAAAAAGGAAAATATTCTTTTAGAGACTGTAAATTACCACAGTATCTTCCTAAAGACGGATTCACAACACTCGTGATAGGATTTGTCCGATTGAATGGGAACAAACTGATTCTTCCATATTCCAATGCATTCAGGAAAACACACAAGCCTGTTGAAATCAAAATGCCGCCGATACTTGCTGACAAGCATATCAAGGAAATCAGAATCATTCCAAAATCGGAAGCAAGGTTCTTTGAAATTCAGTATACTTACGAAACTGAATGTACTCAAAGAAATCTTAATAAAAACAATGCACTTGCTTTGGATTTAGGTGTGAATAATCTTGTAACCGCAGTATCAAGCACTGGCAGATCATTCATTATTGATGGGAGAAGACTTAAATCTATCAATCAATGGTTCAACAAAGAAAATGCACGGCTGCAATGTATCAAATACAGACAGGGTGATAAAAGAAGAACAACAAATCGTCAGAAAATCTTAGCTGATAAAAGAAACAGAACAGTCAACGATTATATGAGCAAAACTGCAAGAAAAATTACTAATTATTGTATTGCTCATGATATTGGAACGCTTGTAATCGGATATAATGAAACATTTCAACGTAATTCTAGTATGGACAAGCGTAACAATCAGAACTTTGTCAATATTCCATATGGTAAACTGCGTTCCAAACTGGAATATCTTTGTGAACTGAACAGCATTATTTTTGTCAAGCAAGAAGAAAGCTATACTTCACAAGCATCATTCTGGGATCATGATAACATCCCCGTATACAATGCAGATAATCCGCAGTCATATGAATTCAGCGGAACACGTGTACGCAGGGGGTTGTACAAAACTGCTGACGGAATATTACTTAACGCAGATGTCAATGGTGCGTTGAATATTTTAAGAAAAAGTAGCGTTGTGGATTTAACAGTCCTATACGGTAGCGGCGAAGTGGACACGCCTGTAAGAATAAGGATTGCCTAATTTTAGGTGGAAACTTAAATATCAACCTTCTTACGAAGCCACCAGCCTCTATAGGTGGTGGAGAGTTCACCAGAAGAATATGTTGTTACATACAATTAAAATTTAAATATTTATATATGGGGTTGATTTGACAACCTTATGGTGAGGTAGACTTTACTCAGATTTAGTCGTAACGCACTCACCAAGCCTTTGTAAAATATGTTATCAAAACTGAATACATGTGTGATTTGAGGTTTTGATACAGTGCGAAATTACATAGGTATCAAACATAGGATACTTGCAGCTGAGTTCTTATACAGTTTGGTATACTGTGAATTTACATAGGTGTCAAACGTGGACAATGGAAATTGATCTACTATCAGAGTTTTGATAACATGTTAAATTGCACAGGTGTCAAACTTAAGGTTGGACGCTATTCAATCATCAAAGGTTTTGATATACTATGAAATTGCATAGGTGTCAAACTAGCGTACGGTTTAGGCGTATCCGTTTTGGTAGACTATGAAATTGCACAGGTGTCAAACATAAAATACATTTGTCAATAGTAAGGATTTGAATTTACGACATGTAACATTACATAGGCATCAAACACACGGACAAGCCACATGATGTTTTTTATAGAAAGTAGGTTCGTATGGAACGTTCAGAACGTAGAAGACGTAGAACTAAAAAGATAAAGCAAAGATCAAGCCTAATGAAAGCATTGAATAGGTGGTTAGATAAGGACGAGTTCTACTATGGAAAACTTGCAAATAACAACGAAATGAATGCTGTAATGAGTAGAGGTAAAAGTGTAAAGACCAATACACGAAAGGGACATTCGAATTACCGGAGTAAGGGCGGGTATGGATCTGCAACTAACTATTCTCCAAGAGATGCTAAGCAGGTGGAAGATATGCAGTATCAGTTAAAGGACATGTGAATCGTTACAATACTTGTAGATTCTATTCTATATGGAGGCAAGAACATGACAGTAGAATTAGTTGGAAGACAGATTAAACCATCTTATGGCGAATCTGATAATGTTATAGATATGACGCATATTGATTTGAAAGAGGTGTCAGATGTTGAGAGATATTATTCCTTGTTGCAGGAACTCTCTACAATAACCGGGCGGCCTATTTTATTGACAATGCAGAAGTAATACTTGGAGGGTTTGTTATGGGCACATGGGATACTGGAATACTGTGTAATGATAGTGCGCTTGATCTGATGTATGATATTGAGAAACTGAATGTAGAAACGGAACTTGTTCCATTCATTGATAACTACATTAAGAATATAAAGGATAGTAGCTACATCTCCTATAATGATATATTCTTGATCATAGAACTTATTGATATGTCTTTGAATGGTGTGGATTTTGAGATTCTTGTAAATGATGTAAATACATTCACAAAGGATCTTTACGGATACGGTGAGTTGTTTAACAGTATTTCAAAGCATCCAATGCCACAGTTTCTTGATTGGGCGATCAATACATTTACAGAGAACCGGAAGTATGAAGAAGAGAACCTTGTTTGGAGACAGGATTCTGTTGAAAATCGTAAACATATTCTTGATAAGATTTGGGACAGGTTAAAGAGTTATGCTGATATGCATAAGGAGGTAGTCTAATGAATATACATATTCCAGTATTTGGCACAACTAAATATTATAAGAAAGATTATTTAGTTGAATACAATGGACAAGTGTATGTCTGCGACAATCCAAATGCTACAGGAAATTTTAATCGGTCTGATTGGCATCATGCTATAGTTGACATCCATATTGAGCATTCAATAACTGATGGTTTCAATATCCAATGTGTGTTAGTTCCGGATAATTTTGAACTTATGTCATTCTGTGAGTTTTCTGGAGATTCTATCGTCGGTATGTTATTAGATGCAGTGCAGAATATTTCCGATAGATTCTCCATACGAAATATTTATTTGGATCGGTATAGTACATCCTGTATTCGTACAATACTTACAGATATGGGGTACAATGTTCTATTTGGACCGCATAACGGTGAAACATACATTGATCGGGTTGTTAGAATCACTAAAGAGAAGTCAGGACTCAAGGATGATGAGAATCTTGTTCGTCTGTATGCTTTACTCGCTCTCGTAAAGGGTGATAATGTTACTCTTGAGGATGTACATGATGCTTGGGCGATGGATATGAATTTTAAGAAGAAAAATCACCCATACTGTTATGGTCACGATCATAAGAGTATTGTTCCGTTCGATCAGTTGAGTGTTGAAACGCAGGAGCGTGATAGGGATTACATGGAAGCTATCAAAGAAGTGGCGAATACGATTTCTAAGTGATTTACAAAACAGATTGAGGATATTCTTGGAACAGCATCAATAATGTAAATTTTATTTACATTATTGAAAATTAATTCAAATTATGTAAAATTCTCTTAAATACTTAATTAAATTTTATGAACTTTAAGGAAATTTAATTAATTTCACTAAATCAATACAACTATTTCACAAAATAAACTATGACCCATTGGTGTTATGATTCAAAATTTAATACTTATGTAGAAGCATTTGATGGGAGCATATTTGCTGCTATTGACTATGTTAGTAAAGTAGCAAGACATAGAGCGAAGTCTGTCCATAATTGTATAACGGAATCACAGGCAATATCTTGGGTAATTACCGGGATAGAACCTAAAACATTAAGGAAGAATCTTGAGTATAGGAAGATTCGTAAAACACTTGATCTCCGTTATGCAGAGGACAGGCTTTTATATATTGAAGATAAATTAGTTAGAGATGCAACAAGGGAAACTATATTGGAGTCAAGAGAGAAGAACCACCTTATATATAAGTACAAGGACATATTTGATGAACCTCGTAAAGCCCGTGTTAGAATACTGTCCAACATAATCTGGGATGAAATGAGGAAGATTCGAATTGATAATATGATATAAATTCAGGAGGAGTTAAAATGAATACAACAGTAAGTACACTTCAAGAACTGCTTGAAGCGATTGCTTCCGCAAATGATAATGACCGTATCCAGTTAATTGATTCCATTTCTATTACATCTTCTACAGAATTTTCATCTGACAAAAAACTACATATTGACTTAAATTCTAATACAATATCTATTTCCGCAGAGAATGGTATTCTCATTACAGGTGGTAATTATACTATCTCAAATGGTTTCATCACAAGTGCTGTACCAACTGGTATATGTATAGATGGGGCTGATACTGTTCTTACATTAGCAAATGATCTTACTGTAACTGGTACAGGAACGGTTGTCAAAGTTCAAAAGAAAGCGAAACTTAATATTTCTGGTGCATACATTTCTTCCACCACAGGTGATGGTCCTGTAATTGATGTAGAAGGTTACACTATTGCAACTGCAAATAGTAAGGTAGAAGTTTCCTCTGGGTTGATTGATGCTGGTGATGCCCATGCAATTGATGTGCATAAACGAGGTATAGCAGTAGTAACTTCCGGTGTAATCCGTTCTGAAACTTCTGCAATATCTAAAGAAGACGATTCGGCAACCATAGTAACAGTCACTGGTGGTTCATTCAAAGGCTCTATTCCAGACGGAGCTGTTGATACTGAGAATTACGCAATTTCTGGACCCGATGAAGCCGGAATATATACTGTAATTGCTATTGCTAATGATGCTGACAGTGATAGTGATACAGATAGCGATGCTGATGTTGACACTGATGTAGATTCCGACACCGATACCGACACAGATGCTAATGATGCTAGTGACGTAGATGCTGATAGTGACGTAGATGCTGATAGTGACACGGATACAGTTGATGATGCATCAGCAGATACTGAGTCGAATTCGACACCTACAACTGATCCGACACCTACAACGGATCCTGAACCTATCACTGAGCCTGTAACTCCATCTGCATCTAATGATGAAAAAACATCTGCAGCTTTAAAGAAAACTACAAGAGTTTATGCTACTCCAAGTATCAAGCATCCGATTGATGATATTATTGGTGCAGTGAGAATACTTGGTGGTGAATATTCTGACCCAACTACTGGAATTACTTTCAAGAGAATTGAATATACACTTCCGGGAAATGGTAGAAAGGCAGTAGGTTTCGTATTTGCATCTACTGTTACAGGTGAATGATCCTGATGATTATCTATATTATTGAGGAGGTGGTGTAATGGGACCAGTATTAACTATAATACTATCAATCCTAGGTAGTTCAGCAGTGTTCGGATTCATTCAGTTCCTCATAACTAGAAAAGATACGAAGAATTCCAAATTAGAAGAACTAACAAAAGAGATCAAATCTGTAAATGAGAATGTAAACACGATGAAAGATGAGATGCATCAAAGCATAAAAGATTTATCTGAAAAGATGAATGCAAATGATGAGAAGATTCGTCAAGAACATCTTAAAACAGTCGCTGACACTCGCAGAGTTCGTATTCTTAGAGGTTCGGATGAAATTAAACTAAAGGTGCGTCATTCTGAAGAGTGGTTTGACCAAACGAATGAGGATATAACAGAATATGAACACTATTGCGATGAGCACCCAGGATACAAGAACAACAAGGCTGTTCATGCTATAGCGAATATCAATTCTGCATATCAAAAAGCACTGAAAGATAATGATTTTCTGTAAAGGAGTTAATTTATTATGAAACGGTATATTAATAGACCTATAACATGTTCTATACAACCTGAACCTGATTCTGGTGAATATTGGGAAGCTGTAGGTCGATATGATGATGGTACAGAAATTGTAAAATACTTCCCATATTACGAAGATGGAAATTATTCCGCAGAAGCAGATAGACAGTATTCATTAGAAAACTGGATCATCGATGCTCATCCTGGATGTAATTTCTATAGTGTCAACTATGTAAGTTTTTAGCAATGGTTTTGTAACTTTGAAAATATATGTTGAGGTGGTGTGATATGTCAGAACCACAAGATTATGAATTAGTAAAACATTATTATGTCAAGTCAGATCATCTTCCTGCAGATATAAACCAGAACGGATTATATTTCATAGAGAAGACAGGTCAAATCTATTTAGGTACGCAATTATTTGGCGGTAGGGTCTTAATTGACACTACCGCTAATTGGAATTCCACACCAACATTAAAATCAGTTAGAGGTACCGTATATGTATACTCTGACCATCATGATTTAAATGGTACACTTATTCCAGGACTAAAAGTCGGAGATGGCACAAGCTATCTGATAGATATGCCATTTATTGAAGATTACTATCAAGATCATGTTGATAATAGTGTAATTCACGTTACACAGCAAGATAAAGATAACTGGAACAACAAAGTTCGTTGTTATGTAGATGACAATGTTCCAGGAAAACTGATATTTACAACCCACTAATGCGGAGGTATATAAAGATGCCAAATGATCCGAATATCATAGATAATGATTCTGAAGAACCTATCCTGAAACCTGAGATATGGTGGTTTCAATTACCCTCTGGGAATTCGTATTGGATAAAAGATGAGGAAGCCAGACAAGCTATTGCCGAGTTGCAAGAAATGATTGCACAGGTCATGCATTTCCGTGGTAGAACGCTAACGGAACTATATGATGGTGCAACTACTTCTCCAATCATTTTAGTAGATGATCCATCTACTCCATACTATCCTGAAAATGGAGATGTCGTTACATACCGACCAGAACAGGATTCTGATTCAGATAGTGACTCAGAAGAACCTGTTCGTGAATTAGAGTTTGCTTGGACTGGACATCATTGGCAAGAGTATGGTTCTTCTGGAGCACTAAAAGCACTTGCATTCAAAGATACTGCATCTACACAATACACTCCACAAGGTTCTGTAAATGCACAAGCATTTACAGGTACCGAAGCAACCATCGGCGTAGATGGTACGGCTGAGGCACAAGTATTTACAGGGCATCCTGTGGATTATACCCCTGCTGGTGTAAATACAGGTGCAAATGTGACACTTACACATGATACAGTCAATAGTATCACAGATGTAGGTACGCTTCCTGTACTTCCAACATTTACTGTACAGGATGGAAAGTTAATAATTACTGGAGGCAGTCCTGGAACACTTCCTACAAAGGGTGCAGATCAAACTGTTGCCGTTGATGTTGATACAATCACACAGCCTACATTTACAGGAACGCTTGCACAGATTACTGCGGAGGGAGAGAATGCTACTTCGGCAGTATCTGCATCTGGTCAATATACGCCGGAAGGTGATATTGAACAAGCTCAGTTCACAGGAACACCAACAACTATAACAGTTTCTTAATTTATAGAAACTTATTTGTTTCGGGAGGATTGATCCAATGCCGGATATGCAAAAGCTAAGTGAACTACAACTCCCAGATGGTTCAGAATACTATGTACAGGATAATTCCGCTATAGCGAGTATAAGCCGTAGCGGAAATACATTTACTGCAACAAAAAGAAATGGTGATACTTTCACATTCAGTCAAAAAGATATCACTATTTCCAGTAATCCGTCAAACCCAAACATAATAACTATAACCGATAACGATGGAAACACCTATGATGTTGACATCGTTATTTCGGATGCTACACAGTCTGCGTCTGGTTTAATGTCAGCGTCAGATAAGACAAAGCTGGATGGTGTGGCAAGTGGCGCTGAAGTCAATCAGTTTGCATTCAGTGCTGTCGAAGTAACTCAAGGACAGACTGTCACCACCCTATCCGCAGATAGTAAAACAGACACACTCAGTATTGTTGCAGGAGACAACATAACACTTACTCCAACAGCAGTATCAGATCGTGTAGTGTTCTCTGCAAAAGATACCACCTATACACTTATTCAGGATTCAACCGATAAACATAAATTTACTTTACATGACAGTGATGGAAATGACACTACTATTACTATTCCCGACAATGATACTACTTATACGCTTTCAGCAGATCCTGCAACTGGGAAGATAGTGTTAACACCGTCTTCTGGTTCGCCCATCAGTATAACTGTCCCGAATGCTACCCATGCAGATTCCGCAACTGCCGATGAAGATGGAGATGACATTCGGACAACCTATGCGACAAGCCTTGGTCAGAATCCGTCTGATGGGCATGTTCTGCAGCTGAAAGACAAGAATGGTAATGTATTGTCTACCGCTACGGTACCGGACAATAATACCACATACACATTTGAAAATGGTACTAATGGGTTTTCAGTAACTCCAAGCGGTGGATCTAAACAGACAGTAAAGGTTACTCCGAGTATTGCTGATGCGACACAATCAAAATCAGGTCTGATGTCTGCAAATGACAAAAAGAAATTAGATGGCGTTGAAGCTGGTGCAGATGTTAATGTTATTGAATCAGTAAAGGTGAATGGTACTGCACTTACTCCGGATGCAAACAAGGCAGTCAATGTTACTGTTCCTACCAAAACGAGTGACTTAACAAATGACAGTGACTATGTATCTGATGCAAGTTACGTTCATACGGATAACAACTACACTTCTACGGAAAAGAGTAAACTTGCTGGAATAGCAAGCGGTGCGGAAGTTAACCAAAACGCTTTCAGCAACGTAAAGGTTGGTACTACGACTATCGCTGCTGATGGAAAGACGGATACATTGGAGTTATCTGCCGGTAGTAATATCAGCCTAACACCTGATGCAACCAATGATAAGGTGACTATTGCAGTAACTGGTCTTGGTACGGCGGCTGCGAAAAACTTTACCACATCTGTAACGAGTGGAAGTGGTGACTTGGTTACATCTGGAGCGGTAGCATCTGCAATTTCAACTGCGATAGATAACTTACCGGAGCCAATGATATTTAAGGGAACGCTTGGTACAAATGGTACTATTACTTCTCTCCCAACGGCTTCATCTTCTAATGAGGGTTGGACTTACAAGGTAATCACGGCTGGCACGTATGCTTCTCAAGCTGCTAAAGTCGGAGATATGTTTGTCAGTACCAAAATAGATTCTGCATATCAATGGGTATATATACCTTCTGGCGATGATGTGGAAGATACATGGAGAAATATTAAGATCAATGGTACAGAGAAGCTTGGCACAGGCATTTCTTCCGGTGCTATTGATTTTGTGAACGGAAGTGCTACTACTGTATCCTTTAATGCTACGGGAAATAAAGTTAGTATATCACACGCAGATACAAGTAGTCAGGCAAGCGTTAATAACTCTGGTCGTACATATGTCCAAGATATTACATTGGATGAATATGGTCATGTAACTGGAATTGCAAGTGCCACAGAGACGGTAACAAACACAGATAGGTATGTAAATACTGCATCATTTGCGGATGACACAACGGCTTCGGCAAATAGTCCGGTCAAGATGACTCTTACGAGAGCTGGTAGTGATACCGCTTCTGTAACTGCCAATATACCAAAGGTGAGCGCATCTTCTGCCGGTGTCGCACCTAAAGGAAGTGCAGTATCAAGTCAATCTCAGTCTACCAAATTTCTTAGGGAAGATGGTAGTTGGGCTGCACCGACATATACCGTAAACACAGATACTAAAGTTACGGCTGTAGGTAATCACTACACTCCTGCTGAAAACACCGGATCACAGTTGGACGCAGATGCAAGTAGTACCACAGCAGCAACATGGAATTCCACATCTCTTGTTACCGGAGTAACGATTAAACGAGACGCTAAAGGGCATGTAACCGGACTTGCTGTAGATTCTATTAAGATGCCAGCGAATCCAAACACGAATACAACTTACACATTTGCAGAGGGATCTACGAATGGTGCATTCTCAGTAACACCAAGTGGTGGATCTGCTCAATCCGTTCCTGTGCATGGATTAAAGAGCGCAGCTTATACAGAATCCTCGGCTTATGCAACAAGTGGGCATACTCACGCAACTTCGATTGCAACATCTACAGGTACTAACCAGATCACACTTGCGCATGGCGGTAAGTATGCAATAACTGCTGGTGGTACATCCTACATATTTACTATGCCGAGTGATAATAATACAGACACTTTAGTAACACAAACAGCAACGAATACAAACGCTACATATGAGGTATTATTCTCTGCTACTGCTGATAATACAACGAGGACGGAAACAGCAAGGAAAAATAATAACCTCACATTCAATCCTTCAACAGGAACGCTTTCAACCACAAATGTTTCTGCCTCTTCTGCTATTGCTACAAATGATCTTGACACTAATTATCTTACAACAGGATCTGCGAGTATAACAGAAGCGAATGTGGGTAATCTCATTGTGACCGGAGCGGCTAGATTCCTAAACACAATCAATGGTAGTATCTCCGGAAATGCAGCTACTGCATCTGATTCCGCTAAATTAAATGGCTATGCTTCAGATACTGCGGCATCAAATAATACAATAGCCAGAAGAACTGCAAGTGGTTATATATTTGCAAAGTATTTTAATCAAAGTAGTAGTGCAGAAACACCTACCTCAGATAGTTTCATCATATATGCAAACAGTGACGGATATTTTAGAAAATCAACTGTTGCAAACATGAAAACCGCTATGTCACTCAATAATGTTGAGAACAAATCTTCTGCTACTATTCGGAGTGAGCTTACTTCTTCTAATGTTACTACTGCTTTAGGGTATACTCCTGTGAATAAGGCGGGGGATACGATTACTGGAAGAATTGCTTACAATAATGTGTCAATGCCTCTATCTGCCGGGAAAGTAACAAGTCTTGCGGCAGGTACTACTGAAATATTCAAAGATGGTATTGCTATATCCAATCCTGCAACATTTTATGATGTTGGTTGGATCAGAGTTACAGGGACAGGTGAGTCAGATACTGTTCTAGAGATTGCAACTGGTGATGACGGAGGAATGACTAATTGTGAAAAAACAGTAGTTCGCCAATATAATACATCTAATGCTGTTGCTAGAGAAGCAGTGCTATTAAATACAGATGGCACATCAAGTTTTCCAGTGAGTGTAACCGCACCTAAGTTTATTGGAAATCTACAAGGTACAGCCGATAACGCTGATAAAGTTGACGGGTATCATATTTATTATGACAGATACGTTTCGAGCACACAATTAGCGCAACCAACTGCTGATACAGTTTGGTATGTAAAAGTATCTACTGCAAATTGGAATTCACATATTGAAGTAATTCAAATTCGTACTGGCGGAAATAATCGAGTCGGATGTCATGTATTGTACACGGGTTCACGAGGTACTAAGTGGTGGGGCTATGGTCAAGTATATTCTCATAGAGGATTAAGTGGTGTATATAAAGTTATAAGTAATAGCGATGATGTATATCTCAGATTTGATGCAGATTGTACTTCAGCAACCATATATACATCGTTTACGCCACAAACCATTGCGATAGTTGATAGTCCATCAGGTGCTTATTACACCGAAGTTCCAACTTACGGTGGGTGGTACGGAAATCAGATAACAGTAGATCATATTCAAACAAATAATTATATTACTATACAGAAACCAACTGTCGCATCCAGTACATTTGCAGACAGTAACCCAAAAATAGTATTCAAGAATGCAGATGGAAGTCAGAGTGGATCACTGACATGGACTGACTATGATTCAGTTCAATCACCTGCTTCACTTACTCTAAATGGTACTCAAGGTGGAGAATATTTTATAGCACCAAATATTAAGGCAACTGGAAGTTTCTATGGTAATTTATCTGGTAATGCATCAACAGCAACTTCTGCTACAAAAGCAACCCAAGACAGTGATGGGAATACAATCAAGTCTACATATCTTAAACTTGCAGGTGGTACGTTAACTGGTACATTACAACTCGGATCTTCTACTCAAAGCACGTTACCTACTTGTGGAATACACGTGCATGATGTTAGAAGCGTAGATATAACTACAAATTGTATGCGATATCAATCTAATTTCTTTTTCAGTAATAGATCCATGCCTGATGGTAATTTTTGGAGTTTGCTACATGTAAGAGGTTGGAATGAGGATGCATATAATACATGGGAACTCGCAGGCCCTGCTAATGCTGGAGATCAGAGGACTACACCGTTATATGTAAGATCTAGTAATGGAACAACTTGGGGAAGTTGGAGAAAGATTTTTGATTCTAGCAATAAGCCCACAAAATCCGATGTAGGTCTTGGAAATGTAGATAACACAGCAGATGCAAATAAATCAGTTAATTATGCGACAAGTGCAGGAAGTGCAACTAAAGCAACACAAGATAGCGATGGGAATGCTATAAATACTACCTATTTGAAGAAATCCGGTGGGACATTGACTGGTGCTATCAATACTGCTAATAATACATACAATAACATAGGTGATGATGTAGCCATTGGTGATATAAATGTAGCAGGTACATTAGGTGTAAAGGGATTAAATGGTGCTACCGGAATACAGCTTGTTCCGTATAGTGGATCTACTGCACAGAAGATAAGTATAAATGGTTCTGGTACAATGACTATCACTGGAACAGTTGCAAGTACATTTAGCGGTAATTTGACTGGAAACGCAGATAGTGCAACATTATTGAATCAAGACACGACTTATAAAGAAGGAACGGCTTATGTATGCCAGACTTCGGCAGGAACTGTTAAAGCATTTTGCTCAAGGGCAAATAATTCTAATATAGGATTGTCTACAAGTGGTTATGGTTGTATGTTACTGTCAGCTACTTGGGGTGGTGGTACCAATTATAATGGAGAATTGTTCATGGGTATGGGTGATTTTCCGAATCTGTATTTTCGTGGAAAAAATAATGGTACTTATACATCTTGGAATGCTATAGGGCAATTTACTGCAACACCTACATCGGGTCAAGTAGTAATCACTAATGGCACAACAGGAGGAATGAAGTCTAGCGGTTATACAATAGCGACTTCTGTACCATCTGGTGCAAAATTCACAGATACTGACACTAAAAACACTGCCGGATCTACAGATACTTCATCTAAGATATTTTTAATCGGTGCGACAAGTCAAGCAGCTAATCCGCAGACATATTCACAAGATACCGCATATGTTGGAACAGACGGATGTTTATATTCTGGTGGAACTAAAGTACTTACTGCTCATCAAGATATCAGTGGTAAAGTAAGTAAAACTGGAGATACGATGACGGGATGTCTCAGTATAACTTCAGCTAACTCTTCATGGGCAGAAGGTATTCGTATTAATAGAGGTAATGGTGGATATTGTTCTTTTGTTATGGGTGGAGCAGCTAATTCTACTTCTGGTACAGGAGATAATGTATGGTGGTTAGGGTGCAATCCATCTTCTTATAGTCATAAATGGTTTGTTGCTCATAATGGTTCGACTCAAACGGGAACATATTTTTATGTTGATTCATCAACGCAACAATCTCCTCATTTTAGAGTCGGTGGAGATCTTGCAGTTGGTAGTAAAACTACTACAAGTAAATCTTGTACATTACGTTATAATGATACAACATCAAGCATGGACTTTATATTTACAGCATAATTGCATTTGGAGCTATATGTTCCCCATAAAACAATCATTTTATCAGGCATACTATATATAGTGGATATAGAAAAATAATAACTACTATATATAGTATGTCATTAGAGAAAAAGGAGGTATAAGTTATGAAATACCTTAAATTTACTACCCCCAGGTTAGATTCAGCTAACTATTTTCTTCTGGGGGATGGGAATTTAATATTTTCTTCATATCAGATTACTATGTTAGGTGGTGATTTGGTATGAGTTTAGTTGTATGGATGCCGTTGAATGGTGATGTAAATAATCAAGGTGTCGGAAAACTTAACTACATTAGCGGAACCCCTGTTTATGCAAATGATGGTAAACTTGGAAAATGTTTAGACCTTAGTGTAAATCCTACATTAAGTTTCAGTTGTGATGAACTTAATGGATTAGACGGTTCAAATATTACTATCGCATTTTGGGTAAATGTGTTGACTGGAGATACTAGTTTAGGTGACTGGAGAAGAATTTTATTCTTAGGTGATGCTAATGCAAGTGGTACATCTGGAAGTGGATTCAGATTTGAAGCATGTTTTAATTCTAATCTTCGAGCATGTTCTACACATAATAATACTACAAATAATATCTGGGCTGCGAGTCACACAATTATTCCAAATGATATGAAAAATCAATGGCATCATGTTTGTGTGACTATGGACGGTTCTAGTATTAAATCATATAGAGATGGTGTATTGATTGCAGAATCAACATCCGGTAAAGGCACAGGACATTTCAATGGTATAATTCAATTTGGTCATGGTGGGGCAATACGAGGTAAATTGAATGATTTCAGAATTTATGATAGCGCATTATCTTTACAAGAAATCGAGATTTTATCAAAGGGATTAGTGGTGCATTATCCGCTGAGTTTACCTATGCCGAATCTTGCAAAAGGATCTAATACTGATTCTACATCTACAAATGCATTTGGATTTTCAGAAGCAACTGGTGGGTCTACGAGATCAATAGAATATGATGGTGGTATCCCATGTGCTAAGATAACAAGAAATTCTACAGCACATAGTAGTTGGTCATATCTTCACTATGATAATTGGGATAGAGCGGCTATTAAACCAAGTACAACATATACTCTATCATTTGATGTTATTGGGTCTGGCTCTGGTAGTATAGGATTTGCTGGATTTTTGCAGGGAAATGGAACCAATAGTATTAATGCAAGCGTAGAGGTAATACAAAATACATTTAATGCAGATAGATGGTCACACATTGTATTTAGAACAACTACTATTGATGATTTTACAGGTAAAGGAACGAGTCAAACCATATATATGAATTGTGGTTATCTACATAATACTAATGTATGGATCATGATGAAGAATATGAAATTAGAAGAAGGAGTTAATGATACGCCTTGGATACCACATACATCTGATGTCGGATATTCAACTATGGGACTCGGATCTACTACAGAATATGATGTAAGTGGATATAATCATCATGGCACTAAAACAAATGTCACTTATGATAGCGATACTCCAAGATATGTAACATCAACAAAAGTAACTACTACTTCTGGTGTGTTTGGTAGACCTTCTATAACTCTTGATAAATTTACTATAGCATTTTGGGGAAAACATACTGCATCCAATAAGATACTTATGGGAAGTTGCCCAGATATTTCAACAAACAATACCACTTGGTACTGGTATGGTGATAATAGTTTCAAATATCCTAGCGGTGAATTCTATTATGAGCATAATGCAGGAACTTATATATTAAATACATGGATGTACTTTGTAGTAACTTATGATGGTTCTAATATTAAGGTATATAGAAATGGTGTTTATGAAGGAAGTAAAGCTGCTACAGGGACTATGACTTTAGATTATTTAAGTGTTGGAAGAGGAATCGGGTCGAATTATGCTGAAGCTGGTAATGTATCCGACTTCCGTCTATACGCAACATGCTTATCCGCAGACCAAGTAAAGAGATTATACAACACACCAGTATCTTTATCAAATAACGGAACACTACTAACACAAGGGGAGTTTGTAGAAACATAAGGAAGGAGGTGTGCTTAGGATGAGTAATATTACAAAACAAGGAATTGTGTATAGTGGAAGTTTTACAGAATCATTCCAATCTATATATGATACGAATCTATATGTAGAACCGGATAATTCTGTGTGGATAAGGATCTGTCATCACAATAATCCTGCATCTGTTCGATTTGCACAATCAAATGATTTTACTAAAGCATTTTACACAGATGCAGATCGATGGTGGAATATGCCTATAGTAAACCTTATTACAAATGGGCAATATGAATTTATGATTAAGTCCATGTACACTACAGGATCTACTGAATATAAGTTTCGTTGGATACAAACTGTAAACCCATATAATGCAGTATATTCTGATGTATCTTCTGCGAATGTAACCAAAATAACCACCTCAGGATACACAAATTATAGTTGGGGTGGATTATATAAATTTGGATCAAGTACATATTTCTGTACTAATAATGGAACAAACGGAAATTGGTGGGGAGCAGTTGGTGCTTGGAATTCCCATCAAGGTGGTATTCCTGGATGGATAGCTGTTATTACAACTGGATATCAAGATGTATATTTAAGAGTTGATAATCAATCCGCACCATTCTTTTCTATTTTTGACACGCATATCCAAGCAACCGAATTCATTGAAATCTAACACACAATAATAAATCAGCAACTTATTAACCAAGGTGGGGCAGATCAACTCCACCTTTTATAATAGTGTGGCAGGACGCGTCGTCACACTAGTTTTAAGAAAGGATGGTGATGACTTATAAAAGAAGAAATCATCATGGGAAAGGTAGGTGATGGATCGTGGCACATGTAGGGGATCTGATTTGTACGGGGTCTGCCAGGGTCTTGAATACCATATATGCATCCGGAATAACTTCATTAAAATACAGTGGAGCACAAACATCTGGAGGCTATGTAGGAGGAACACTTAAATCAAACTCTACTTCTGAAGATGACGCAATAACAATAGAAGCTGGAACTAACATGACACTAAAGGCATATTCTTTGACTAACACTTTAGTGCTATCTGCGGTAGATACTACTTATTCATCAAAAGCAGCAGCTTCTGGAGGAACTGATGTTTCTTTGGTTACTACTGGAGAAAAATACACATGGAACAACAAAACTTCTAATACTGGAACTGTTACGTCTATTACCATTAAAGCAACTTCTCCAATATCGATTGACAGTTCTTCTGCAATAACAACAAGTGGCACACGAACACTATCACATGCGAATTCAGGCGTAACCGCTGGAACATATCAATCTGTAACAGTTAATGCAACAGGACACGTTACTGCTGGTTCTGCTTTAACCAAAGCGCAAGTTACCACTGCACTGGGGTATACACCTCCTACATCAGATACAAATACACACAGACCGATTCAAGTTAATGGTACAGAAATACTTGGTAATAACACGACAGCATTGAATCTTAAAGCTGGATCTAATGTATCGGTAACAAACTCAAGTGGTACGGTCACTATTGCTGCTACAGATACAAATAATGCTGTAATTCAAACTGCAACAAATAGCACAGATGCTAATTACGAATTACTATTTAGCGCAACAGCTGATAACACGACAAGGACAGAGGGTGCAAGAAAGAGTAGTAAATTATATTTTAATCCATATTATAATTGCATGAGTATAAATGGTGATGGAACAATAACGCTAGACGGATCTAGTGGACAGATATATTTAACAGGGCCAGACACTGCACTATTAACTATTAGAAGTACTACAGATGAAACTAAAAGATTAGCTTTATCTCATTTTGACATAAATTGTTATGGAACTACTTGGGATGGAACTAATACCTCATTGAAAACCGCGCTTAGTAAAAAAATTGGAAACACCGGATCACAAACAATTACTAACGGTTCTATATATATATCAACATCAACTATTACAACCGGAGTTGGATTTTTTGCAAAAAATAGAAATAATATACAATGCTACTTATATTGCGGTGATGACAGTATGGGATTATATTCTGATAATGGTCATGGCGGTATTATAAGAAAATTTTTACCCTCCAATGAAGTAGCAATCAATGGTGCAACATATAGTATTGCCAATCCTGCTAATTTCCGTTCTGCTATTGGTGCTGCCGCATCTTCCAGTAGATTAACCAAGAAAAACATTGAAGATATTACAGAATCAGAAGCTAAAAAGATTCTCGATATTGATGTGAAATCCTTTGACTATAAAGATGCTTATATACTTGAAGGCTATCCAAAACGTGATAAGTATTACGGTGTAATTGCAGAAGATGTATTAAAGCAGATTCCATTTGTAGTAAATGTACCTGATGATTATGACGAGTCTAAAATAGATGAAACAAAGGGACTTCACCAAAGTCTCCTTACAATCGACTATGACAAGTTTGTTCCGTATCTAATTAAAATGGTTCAGGTACAACAGAAGGAAATTGAAGATCTAAAACAACAACTAAATAAAATCACGAAGTAATTCAATAGTATCCTTATTTTTTTTGGCTTAGATGGTATGAGTTTGTAGAACAGTAAAATATACTAAATATTCTAAATATTCTAAATACTACTAAATTATACTGTTGGAAGATCCATAAACTTCATATTACGGCTTTCAACCTTATGTATAATTAGGTGATTCTTTGTTGTAAATCGTTATTATAAAGTGAGGTACAATATTATGTATAAATTGACAGATCGTGGTATGCAAAAAGTTAAAAGATATTTAGCGGAATTAAAAGCAAAGCGTAAAGAGATTCTTGATGCCGGGAAAGACACTGCTGATGAAACAAATCTTCCAACAGTTGATGATATTATTAGTGATATTGAATGGACTGGTGTAGATGAAGATGGTTCCTATCTTAATGGATGGGGAGTAACTGACAATTATGATTCAGACTATGCCCTTGAACTTAAATTGGGCAGGGATTTTATAGAAGCATCTACATCTATTAACTGTTCGGAAATTTCAGATGAATCATCTTCTAAATTAAGTTCTGGGGATTCTAAAGAAATGTCTGATATTATCTTTGACACTCTGTTTGGAAATACACAATTCCCACAGTTTGATCCAGACCTTTGCACCGAAATTGATGATGAGACCGGAGATACGCAGTACGTAGATCGTGGTAAATCTGAAATTGTGTTTGGATATATGGGACATGTGTATAAGGTTAAAGTTAGTTGTATAGATTGATATAAAGGAGAATAATTATGAAGAAATATATAAAATCAATGGAATCTATCAAGTGTTCAACCAGAGATCCTTATAAGGCAGATTTGTTAAAGAAAACATTACAGAATATGCAGGAAGATGAATACTTTGTTCCAAAACTTAAAGTAAACGATAACGGACGTTATATTGATCTTGATGAAAGTGCAATACAAGTTCTTATTGATTATTATAATTAACCGCTTTATAAAGGAGAATATTTATTATGAGAAAATATGTAAAGTGTTCTGAAAATGATTTAACCTTTGAACAGATTGAATCTGTACTTGATGATCTTGGTGTTGGATATGAAATTGAAGGTGATTATGGTCTTGTAGAATTTTGGACAGATACAGCAGGTCAAGATATACCTACTGAATTTGATTTTGATGGAACACCGGAAGGGTTTATTCGTGAATTTATCCGTAGTGCCGAAGCATACGATGTTGATGAAGAATTTGAACTTTATGCTTCAATGTTAGGAGAAAATGGTATACCATCATCTGCACGTACTCTTCTTGAAGATTTAGAAGAAGCAAAAGGTACACTTATGGAAATTGCCAATGCATTAGAGTCATTGCTTTAAGTAACATATTGTGTAAAGTGGAGGTATAACTAATTATGAAGAAGTATATTAAAGCAAGTTCCAATGAATCAATTATATTCAAAAGCCTTAATATAGATGGAGATACAAGAACATGGCGATTCGAATCTGTTGATGATATTGTTGATGCTTGGAATAGCCCAGATGCAGATGTACCTGCAAATGATGATCCTATTTGGGATGTATATGTAGGTGACAAGCATGTATTGCGAGAAGCTGTTCCGAATAAATCCTATGAAGATTCCGTATGGTTCGAGGATTTGCTTACTTATCTTGGAGTAGATATTTGGGGCATGTAATAAAATAAAGGAGAATATAATTATGAAAAAGTATATTAAAGCACATTCTAATTACTATGAGAATTTACCGGAAGAATTTACTGTGGGAGAACCTAAAACAGTTGATGATGCTAAAGCACGTAGATCCGCAAAACTTAATTCTAAAATACAGCGTAAAAAAGATGAACATGGTGCTAAACAAAGAGCACTTCAGGAGGAGTATGCACAACTTAAAGAACAATTTTTTGATATAGATAGACAAATACAGTTATTAGTACCGGATGCAGTTGACATACTGTCTACAGCAAAAGAAATATATGATGTTGAAGGCGGGTATTCTAAGGTTAGCAAATATATGGAGGAAGAATTTTGCTACTGTGATAATGTAGGAACTATTGATGAACAGTTTGGACTGAGTTATGACCCATTTGCTGAATATATTACTTTCTATGATGTATATATATATCCTGATGGTAAATTCAAGTATCGACGTGCTAAATATAGTTATAGCACTACTTCTAGCTACTTTGATGATGTCAAAGAAGTGGGTTACAGTAATGAGAATCTTAGGGGTTGGATTAATTGGTATGAAAAATTTTTAGAAGCTTTCCAAGAGTTTTCAGATAAATTTTATGCATTTATAGATGAATATGCGGATGATGCTGAATAATTTTTCTAAAATAATTTAGTATGGAGATATATTGTCTTATGAAGAGATATATAAAGAATTCAAGTGTATCACATAGTGCCACTATTTCCTGTGCAGAACGATTCGATCCTGTAAACAGTTCACCAGAAGAACTGACAGAATATATCTACGATGCTCTTGATGAAGCATTTGATGAAACCAACTTTGTTGAAGAGGATTTGGAACAGTATAAGGATACCTTCACGAATGAGTTGATAAAGGCATTAAATCGGTTAAACCTTGGTGATATGCAGGTAGAAACTGATTTTGGTACATTAACAGGTGATACTAAGAAGATTGCTAATGCAGTAGTTAAGGCATATATGCAGGCTTACAAAGATGATAGGCTTGGGTAACATAATATATTATAAAGGAGAATATAATTATGAAGAAGTATGTTAATGTACAGTCCAATTATCAGAGTGATATATCTGAAGAAATTACAAAGGAAGAGATAACTGAGTTACTTGAGGAAAAAGTTGATGAAGTTCTTGGATATTTTCAAGACAAGATGGGAATAACTTCTGGAGATGTTTTTCCAGATGACTTATTTGAATTGATTAGACAACTTTCTGAATGTATGCTTGGAATATTACAGGGTCAACTACCTTATGATGAGGATGATGAGGATTGGGGGGTATAAGTAATTATGAAGAAGTATGTTAAAGCAAGTTCCAATCAAGTAGACTGGGCACAGGTTGCAGAAGATAACTACGACAAGATTGCAGATGTAATGGAGAAAGTGCATCTTCAGAATCTTCCATACCCAGTTGATATTTATCTGTATCCCAATGGAGAAGTTTCTGAGTTTGAAAATGTTGGAAGAAATTCTTGGTTAGATGATGATCATGTAGTTGTAGCAACGATAGATCATTCGTTTTGGGAGATTCCTGAATGGGAATTTGATGCGAATGGAAACTATTCACCAGAGAACATAGACGATCTTAGAAGATCCATTTATGATGATATTGACCAATTCATTGAAACTGCTGAACATGATAAAGAATTTAGAGATTCTTATGAATGGTAGGAAAATACAGAGGTATTATTTATGAAGAAATACATTAAATCATCATTTAATTATAAACCACGGGTTCGGTGCTATGGTATTGAAGATAAGAATATTTTTGGTGAATATGAGTTCAAGAAAGTATATCCTGTGTCCATTTTTGAAGATGCTTACAAATTAGCAAGAGAGGAATTGGATACTTATTCGGATTCAGCAGTAACTTCATATGTTACATTAGATTTCGATGATCCGTTACTTGATGATTATCGTGATAGATTAAATGAACTCATTTCTTGGGGATATGATGTATCTACTTATGATTCTTTTGATAACAAACCAAGATATTGAATTTTATAAGGATTTGCGACATATGACGAAAAAACCTAAGATCATTCGTGTCTGCGAAAACTGTGGAAAACCACAGCCGATTCTTGAAGAGAAATCCAATGAGAATTGGCAGGCTTACGATCCGAAATTGAAATGTGAATGCGGTGGTAAGTTCGTGTTCAAGCAGGCTCAGTAGTGAATCAATGATTAAGTCGGAGTAAAATCCGGCTTAATTTTTTATTTTCTTCATATATCAACAATGTTGTTGACAGTATTGTTGTAATATGCTATACTACTATTAAGGAGGTGTAAATATGAAGAAATATATAAAAAGTAATACCTACAACTTCCCGGATGTTAATACCATAAGGGTAACATTAAATCTATACCCACTCATTTATGATGATACTGCTGATGAATCTAAGATATCTGCATCCGTTTCGTTTGATGGTAAGCGATATCATACGGATGTAAATCCAAGCAGACTTATCAATGGTCCACTTTCAGATGTAGATGAGGTTCTATCTTCGGATCTTGAGAAAGAACTTAAAAGTTTCTACGATGATTGTGAGTTCTTGATAGAGAACCGTGGTCTTAAGATTTTGGACAGGTATCGTAGTAATGATTCTAAGAAGTCCGAATACTTTTTCGTATTTGGAATGAACGATGATCCATGTGGTGTACTTATCTTTGATGTAAGAATATCCGATCATGGGTTAGATGCAACTGTACCAGATGAAAAGAAAGCAGAGATTTATGAAAAGCTGAGATTGGATAAGATAATAGATGAATCCATTCTGCCGGAAAATATCAATTTTAGGGTAGAGAGTGTCCTTATAGGTAATGTTGAAGAAGATAGTTGGGATAGGGCATTTTATAGAGTAGATCTGAAACTAAGACAAATCCGTAACCGTATACGTGCAAAATTAAATGAAATGAGGAATAGATAATAATATGGAAGATATAAATAAGAAAGAAAAATTTGATCCGTTGAAATACGTAAGTGAATATACAAAGGAACATTATGACCGGATCACAATTACTGCACCAAAGGGTACAAAAGCAAGTGTTATGAAAAGTGCAAAAGACAGTGGTATGTCAGCATCTAAGTATATTTTAGGTGCGATTAGGTTCTATGAGAAGAATTCAGATTCAGATTCAGAGAAAGATAGGTGATTTGTTATGGCAAAAGCAACCGTTACGTTTTTGAAATCTGATTTCATGAAACCAAAGAAGAATGGTGTGGTATACTCCGAAGAATGTTGGAATAACTTTGTTTCTATGGTGGTTGAGAAATTTACTGCCGGTGAGTTTAGTTCTGTTAATCATTATGCCGATCCGGAACGCATAGAGTGTACTGTTGATGTACAGGATACTTTAATTGTAGATACAATACCTGCAAGTATGGAATTGGTTCACTAAGAAAATATTCTACAGGAGGTCATGTATTGTGAATAAGTATGAAGATTTATATGGTATGTTTAAGCAGGCGCAGGAAGCAAAACAGAAGAGGAATTTCAATGCATTTATGACAGGATTGGAGAGTGGTCTTGTCGAGGATCTTGACAAACACTATAGATTGAGCAAAACCGATCCTGCTGAGAAGCAAAAGTATGATGCACTTGTTGCCCGTATTAAGGGCATGAACATGCGTATCTTCCGTAATTCTGATGGTAAGCATAAGTTAGGCTTTGTAAAAGAAAATTACGAACCATTTGGTGGATGAGTATATAGGTCAACGCTACGTAACAATCCCAATGATTGTTCGTGTGGAAGTGCGTGATATACTTATGAAACTTGGATACAAAGTGGAAACATTTACATATCCTGATCTCACTGGAAACACATTTACGCAAGAATTTGTTTGGATAGAGTGGTGATATTAGAATTAAAGCAGATGCAATGGCATCTGCTTTTCCTTTGTCAAAATCGTTATAATATGCAAATATGTAATGGAGGATTGTCTTATGAAATATAATCAGAAACTAATTGATACCATTACTGAAAGATTTGAAGAGATTGTAAGCAAATTTAATACACCAGGATACCTGGATGAACATGATCTGTATAGTTTAGTTGCAAGCATAATGTATGATAAGCCATATGAATCCTGCTTGGAAACTACTACAGAAGGTAAAGAACTCCGAATGAATGCAAAGCATTTTCTGCTACAGGTTGTCATAGATTGCGGTGGATATCTATCTGAAGAATATACGAAAGACGAAATTTGACTACCTACATAGTATGATAAAATTATTAAAAAATTTATCTTAAATATGTTGACATATTGTTCTTAATATGATACTATACTTATATAGAAACCACATACACATAGTACATAATATTGGATGATACTTGATGATGACTATATAATGGAGGTAATAACTATGGCAACATTTGATAACATTAAAGTAGGAGATAGGGTGCTTTATTATCCAAATTTGGGTTTTGGTATAGTTGCAACTGTAACAAAAGTGACTCCTGCCGGTAATTTTGCAACAGATAAAACATATAAGATTTTATGGAATAAAGACGGAAATGCACGTGGTGCAGATATTTGGCAACGATCCTGTATTAGACCATATTCAGAAGAAGAATATGAAAGAATCATTGCAGCAAAAATTATATCTAAAGCAATAGATATGATGCGCAAATGTAGCAAGTCCGATCTTACGGTAGATCAGGCAAAAGCGATTATTGATATATTGAAAAATGAAAAGGACTGAACATCAGATGTTCCAGATACCGAAAGCTAAACTTATCTGATGTATTATAGGCAGGTGATTTTAATGAAAGTAAAAACAATTAAGATATCGGATATACGTAAGTGGCTTGATAATTATGAGCGTAAATTCTATGAAGAAAACATTAATAGTTGGCCTGAAGGGTCTCCAGGTAGAGAGATAAATGAATGTACACTGTCTTATGTAAAGACACAATTCATTAAGATGATTAATGATTTAACTACTACAGAAGGTGAGGTAACAATTCATGAGTAATTGGACCCATGTTGCTGCAATCGTGAGAATTGATTGCATTCGGTTTTCCGATACAGATCATATGGATTTTGATAAAATCTTTGGTAAGGAACGTCTTTGGGGAGCACCAAAGGAAGTTTGGGATGAGTATGAGGAACATCCAGATCATTTTCTTCCCTCTGGAAGTGAGGGAACTTTGCATAAGTCAGTATGGGAGAATCCGGATATTGGTAGTATAGCTTCCTATACTGTGTCAATTTTTGGGGATCTTCGTGATCATGATGATCCGAATGCAATCATTGAATGGTTTAAGCAGAAAGTTGATCCACTTCCTGTACGGCAGGCGGTTATAACTGTAATGAATGCATACTACGGAACAGTAAATTGGACTTATGAAAACTCGGAGAGTGAATAGTTATGAACGAAATGAAGTAGGATGAAACCAGAGGTATTGAAGAACATGGACACAATTTGCTATATTCTATTCGGATTTGCACTTACTTTCTATTGGATTGGGTACATTATTAAATGTAGAAACACATCCAATGTTGACGGGAAAGAAACATGGAACAGTCCCATATTTGAATTTATATATTACAAAATAATCATTCCAGGTGTATATATTTCTATAATTTTAGAAGTGTTGTTCTATGGAATAGGAGTAATTTATGAATGATGAAAGAGAAACACGAATCAAGAGATTAACTGATTGTGGATTTATCTACAAGCGAATATCTAAACATTGGTTTTTGGTAAGGATGTATGCAACACATAAGAAACTGCTATATCATTTGATATTCCCGATATATATCAAATAATCAGATAACTGCGCTATCTGAGCCATACAAAGCAGAAAGTGAGAAAGATGGATGAAAGAACAATGGATAGTAGAAGCGGAACAAAAAGCAAAAGATTTGGCTGAAATGCTATATTACGAGATTGCATATGAAGCTGATAAAATATGTGTTGATAGCAAATGGTTTTTTGAAAAAGTTGTTCAATATATGAAACAAGAAAGTGAGGAATAGATTATGCGTAAAGTTGTTATGTATTGTGATAGATGTGGAAAGGAATTTGAAAAGTGGAATTATAAAAATGAAAAGCCTGAATTGTTGGGCGTTGCAGAATTTGTATATGATGATGGCGATCCATATCTTGATGAACACAAAGATCTGTGTGAATCATGTTATACAGAACTTGAAAATTGGTGGAACGCACAACAGGCAGAAAGTGGGGAAATAGAATGTTGAAATGTCCAATATGTGGAGAAGAATTGAAAAGCGAATCGTATGGTAATATGCCAAAAATCGGTGCAAAAACTGTTCAATCATGTGTTTATTGTCCAAATGGGGATTTTGGAACAGATTACTACGCACAGCCGTCAAAATTGTTTGCAGAACTCCAAAGCGCAGGAGTTGTGGTTTCAAAATAAGAAGCGTTTGTGAATATGGTATTGCATAAACTCATAAAAGCGTTATCAATTATCAATGGAGGTTGCAGTATGAATGAATTGGATAATATTTTATTGAATGACGACATCAATTCAATTACAAAAGTTTACAGCATTGCAAAGAAGTTGAAAGAAGATAATAAAATACCTGATCAATTATGGTATGCAATTCTTGAAATGAAGGATGACAATATAAAGAATATTATGTTTTCTTCTGAAAATTAAATACCATAAAATCACATTTTGATTGAGTAAGGAGGTATTCGGATATGAACATTTATAAACTGACTGTTACAAAATTCATTGAGTATGAATACGAAGAGGTTGAAACTCATTTTTACCATACAAAGGATGAAATGGAACAGGATCGTTTAGCCATTGAAGAATCAAACAAACGTGACGGTAAGTGGATTCCAAACATTACATCCGTGGATTTTGATTCGGAAGAAGTTGATCTTGATGATGCAAAGGAAGACATGACGGTTGCTCAATTTGAAAAATTGTTTAATACCACTGTTACCCCGTCTGAGATTAGAATATGGAGGAACATATATGCGAATAATTGATAAGAACACAGATTACTATGATTACTTACAAAATTCCGAGGACACTATCGTGTTTGACCGGAGAGGATCATATCTGTTGACGAAGGCACAACTTTGTGAAGTTCTTGAACCTGCATGGTACAATACAATCTATACCAAGGACACGAGCATACATGAGAAACACAGATACAAGTATGTGCTACTTCAGTGTGGGGCTACTTTCTGGCTAATACTTCTGTACGATGTACAATATAACAACTACGGAAGGCCATCAGATTATAAGATGGAACTGTTGTCCACATGGAAGGACTACAGTAAATCTAGAGAAGTACTTAAACTTACCGAAATTTCGTTCATGTATGACACTCTTATTCGACAGAAAAAGAAAGAGACTTACTACGAGTTCATCAAGTCGAATGTACCTAGGATGGTTGCAGCTATACAGTCGAATAATCTTTCAACCACACAAAACCTGAATGGTCACGAAGTTAATAAGGACTATAAGAATACATGGATTCGTGAAGTCAGAACAATTCCAATCTTGACAGCTTGTGGAATTGCAGAAATTATCGACCCTGTTTCAATATTTACTGCAATTGAAGAGCACTTTTCATTACTTAAGACAGAATCTGAAAGAATTGATCCTATCGGTGCAACAAACAACGATAAGATTGAAATGCATGGATTTGATACTAAGACTTCCTTCCGTGGAAAGCAGAAAGGAACGGCTGTATGAAAGTAAAGAAATTGCGTGGGTTGATGAATACTAATTTAAAAGTTCGTATAAATGATCCTGAAGATATTGCGTCGTGGGAAGGTAAATGTTATGAGATTCCATATAAGTATCTCAATCGAAAGGTATTTGCACTTAATCCATTTCATATCCCATCGGAGTATCGTAAGGAATATGATGATTGCTTGGATGTTTGGGTTGAATCTGAAGATAGGGTGATGGTGAATAAAAATGAAACTGATGATTGATATACTTAGATCTGAATATGATTACTATGTTATGAAATCAAAGAATAATTACGCAATGCGTATGGCTGAATCTGTAATAGCACACGGTACACCGATAGAATATTGTAGTGACTGTATCAGCCGGGAAGAAGCTGAGCGTCAATTCGATATGGTACAGCAGGATGATCTTGCCATGTCCTATGATGATATTGCGAAGTATCTGTCAAGACTTCCATCTGTGTACCCAAATCCAAGAGCAGGGAAGTGGATCTATTATCAGAGAGATAGTGAGAATGGAGAGTACAGATGTTCCTTATGTGGTAATCCGTCAGGCTATCCGACTAAGTATTGTAATAACTGTGGAGCAAAGATGGAGGTGCAGGATGTACATGATTGATGAAGAAAGTGTCCATGCTATACTACATGAATTATCCAAAATGTCACCTATGGTTCTTGGGGTTGCTTATTTATATGCAAAGAACTATGAGAAGTATGGGGTGGATATTACAAAGGAATGGACTACTGCAACAAGTCAGACAGCCGCACTTGATATAGCATATCATAAAGGTATGAAGGATGCACTTGATTGTTATGCTGAGCGGAGTGTTGCACGTAGATTATGTGACGAAGATGGTAATATCTCTTGTAGCAGGTGCGGAAGCGGTAACTGTTATGATGATTACTGCGGTAACTGTGGGGCAAAGATGAAAGAAGTGTAATATGGTTATAAATGTTCCGGATTGGTGTATCATAGGTAAATATGTAGAAGTTTTGATGTATGATCCAGATTATGGTGAGTATCATTGGTTCGAAGAAAAGATATTATCATATAGTACAGACGGATTCTTTCATCAAGCGCATAATTGCCCAGTGTATCACAATTTATTTAGTGATTATGGATTAACTGTACGAGAAATTCTAATAAGTAGATAATTCGCATGAATGATGGGGAGGATTGATAATGGGTCTATTTGAACAACCACACGAACTATAGCATATAATAAAAATGCAAGGCGAAAGTCTTGCATTTTTTAGTTGAAAATCGTTATAATATTCAAAGCGAACAATTCATTCAATAAGATAATTTTCTTAATAAATTTATCATAAGTATATTGACATATGGCAACATATGTGATAATATCAAATCATAGAACTGTTATCGATAATCCAAAAGGAGGATACATTATGGAAGCATCAGAGAACTTACTAGCGAAAAAAGTTATAAAAGAAATGAATTTTAATTGCGACATCATCATAACGGATCCTTGTTACATTAGGAATGGTGATTATTCTTTTATCGATGTAGATTCTATCATAAATGATACCTTGTATGGAGATTGGTCTTGTCATGTGTGGAAAGCATCTGATTATAAGGACTGTGTTGAATCTAGTGTAATCGGTGAGTTCTGCGCCGATAGTGGAATGGTCATTGTTGCAAACTATAATCAACTTCTTAAAGTAAATCCGGAAGCGGAAAAATTTGTTAATGAACATCCGTGGTGTGCAACTGTGATCAAGGGCTTCAAAGGAAAAGTTCAGATGATTCAATTTGATCGTGAATATACATATGATGAGGATTTTGAACCCAATACACCTTACGGATGGAATAAAGGTGATAAATATATAGACAGTTCTTTGGAATTATTTGGTATAGGCAACATAAACTGGATTGGTGCGCAAACAGGATTGTAATTGTAAATTGTTTGATTAGGAGGTATACAAATGAAAGATTTAGATTTCAAAACATGGAATGGTAAAATAACAAACGTATCATTGTCAATGGCAGATTACGGATGCCTAATGTTCAACATTGCAATTGATGGTAGCGGAATTGGCTGTAACTTTGGTGGTTATGTGCTGGGACATGGTTATGTTGGCGCAGATGAATTCAAAGGTTCTGCATCTGGCATGGAGTGCATCATGCGGATCATGGATACATTAGAATCTGATACATGGGAAGGATTAGTTGGAAAATACGTTAGAGTTCGGGATGCGGGACTTGGTAGCACTGTTAAATGTATAGGTCATATTACGAAGAATAAGTGGTTTGATATTAAGAAGTTTTTCGAAGATAAAGAAAAAGAAGAACCTAAAAAGCCGATACCTAAAAATGTAGATGAATTAAGGGAATTTGTCGGAAAAGCATTGAAAGAGAAATATGAAAAAGTACATATGCAGCATTCAGGTGATGACATTATAGTTAATGTGGAAGAATACAATAACGGACGAAATGATGTGTGGATTCAGTTCCCGTATTTTCATAGTAGATAAGGAACTAAGTTTGATTGGAGGTTGATTAAAGATGGATGCGGCGAGAGCAAAAATGCTTAGTATTACAAACGATGAAAAATGGAAGAAAAAGAAAGCTAAAGCAGAATTAAAAGAAGTAAAACGCTTGATTAAATATAGTGTAAAACACGGTAACAGTTGTTGTATCTATGACAGGTATGCGGCCTCTTTATATGACATTACTGAACAATGGTTAAAGGATAATCATTATTCTTATGAGCGTTTTATTGACCGAGATTATACGAAAATCAGCTGGAGGTAGCTTATGAAATCCAAAGTTTTGATTGAATATTTAGAAAAAATTGATGACATTTCCTCAGATACCGAAATAAAATTCTTTGTTAATGATAATGTATATGATGTTGGTTACATCAGTAGTGATGGAATGATTTTTGGAGTAAATCGTAATTTACTCAATGATACTGCTGATAATACAGACAAACTTATGAAACAACTTCACAAAGCCAGGAAGAAAGCAAAGCGTTGGAAACGGAAATACTTGGAGTTAAGGTATAAGTTGGATAATGAGGAAAATGGTTATATGAAAGGTGGGGCTAATGATGATGGAGATCAGAAAGGAGATGCGAAGTGATGAATCAAAAGTTATGTGATCTTGTACATAATATACATGAGGATATTGAAGATATGTGTATGTCAAATAAACGGTGGGAACTTAATGCTTCCTGTCTATGTGCTTTGGAAAAGTTATTGAAACTACATACTGTAATGGATAGGATGATTTTAGCCAAGGATGCAGGGATCATGTTTGAAGATGTACATATCTCTGACAGCATTGATATGTCTGTACTTGAAAATTTATTGAGAAAAGGTTTTACACATGATATAACACAGCAGGATATTGATGATCGGATTAAAAACTATGAAAAGACACTTGATGTAGTAAAGGACATGGATCTTGGAGAGATATGATGAAAACAGATATAGCAAAGATTATAAATTCTATAACTGCGGTTATGCCATGTGAATCCTGTCCATATCCATGTGATGCAGGTGCTAATAGCAGTAGAGCGAACTGTAACAGACATTGGTTCAGTATACTATCCAATCTGAATATGGAGCCATGGGATATAGTAAGTGATAGTCTATTTTGTATGTTTACAGAGGGGGAAGATTATGAACAACCGGCAGAAATTGAAGAAACTGAAACGTGATAACGAATTGATGCATAAAATTATAAATGATTCGGAGAAGATGAAGAGGCTGTACGATGACTTTAACTCACCGATCCGGAATGTTGTTCATACAACTATGCACTTTCAAGAGTTTAGAAGCAAACGGAAGATTTTATCTACGCTTCCGAAGGATGACATTACCATTGAATATTACAAACAGGATCTTGCAATGGAACTATCGCATCACATAAGACCGATGATTAAATTTACATCATATGACGATGTAATTGAGGCAAGTATATTTATAGGGGAGAACAGAAATGAGATTAGTAATTGATATACCGGATGGGTATGAAACTAAGTATAAATCCATAAACAATGGTAGTATTGCAGCAAAAGTGATCTTGAATTGTGTAGCTAATGGTACACCAATTCCTAAAGATTGCGGCAGGCTGATTGATGCTAATAAATGTGTAAAGCAGGCTTGGAATGACTTTTACAAACACGAAGATGAGTGGGAGAAGAAAGACCCGGAGTAATGAACCATACAAAGCAGAAAGTGAGGATGTATAATTATGTATTACAAATTAACGGCTATTAAGGATCTTCCAGGTGTAGAAAGTGGGTTCAGTTGGACATTTGTAGCAGATATGCCGGATGATTACGATTTACTTCCTCTTATGCCTC